>ENA-OQKB01000007-OQKB01000007.1-human-gut-metagenome-genome-assembly--contig:-NODE-7-length-50372-cov-3.895830_pt1 | contig 50372 bp, 41 predicted proteins | sample MGYA00242646_ERZ504793 | MGnify/ENA primary metagenome ERZ504793 (study PRJEB26092, sample SAMD00036409) | human gut metagenome | host: Homo sapiens | study: EMG produced TPA metagenomics assembly of the...
ACTATAGTAATTAATTTTATTTTACTTTACAACTAACTTTACTTTTACGTTTTCGGTTTTTAACCGTAAAAAACCTAAAAAGCGAAGAAAAGTTAAAACCGTTACCCGAAACCGGAAAACGGGACGGGACGGCCGGACCAACTTACTTCGTCGAACTTAAAAAAGTTAAAAAAAGGAAGGTACCGTTCCCGTTTCGTTTTCGCGTCGAACGTAAACTCCTTCTTTCTTTTTATTTTTTTAAGAATACTGCGATTCATCCACCTCAAACGGTTCGTCGCACGGTCCTTCGAGGAGGCGGTAGCTGCCCTGTGTGGAGAAGTAATACCATTTTCCGTCGATCAGTTTCCATCCTTTTACGGCGTAGCCGTTTGCGTCAATGTAATATCTCTGCTCGGTGTCGTTTGCATAGCGGTGCGGGTTCAGGGAAACCCATTCGCTTTTGGCCCATCGGTCTTCGTCTTCGATATAGAACTTCCAGCCCTCATCGGTTTTGGTCCAAATGGAGGTTACCTGCTCTTCCATTTTTTCGAAGAATTTGGATTTCTGGGAGAGATCATCATTGAGCTGGTCGAAGGTCAGCTTCTCTGCAAGCGTCTGTTCACCTGAAAACAGGTTCGTTCCAAGACCGAGGCGGTCACCCTCAATGGTAGCTCCGAGACTTGCGATGGTGGTCGGGAACATGTCCATGGTGGTGAAACTTCTGTTTTTCTCCTGCTGCGGCTGGATCGGAGAGTTGATGATCACGTTGTATACGGTTCTGGTGTAGTCCGGATCAACGTTCTCACAGAAATCGGAATCCATCGTCAGATGGTCGCCAGAAATTACGATCGTTGTGTTCTCGTAGAAATCCTGCTGCTGAATCCAGGAAACGAACTCGGTGACCTGCTTGCTGGAGCAGTGCAGAACCATTCCGTACTGGTTGTCACCGTCGTTTTCTTCATCGCAGAGCTCACACGGATATCCATCCTCAAAATGGGTGTCTGCGGTCAGCATGGTGAAGTTGAACGGCTCTCCCTCTGCTGCGATTTCGGTCAGGCGGTCTTTGGCAAAGGAAAAGAGTTTTTCATCCTCATAGCCCCACCATTCGTAATATCCTTCCGGAATCAGGCCTTTTTCCATAGCCCAGTTGTAATCGTCTACTTCGTAGTCGCCGTGCTCTTTAAAGTACTCTTCCCGGCCGCCGAACTGTCCGATTGAACCGATGAAGAAATACTGCTTGTAGCCTTCATCCGCCAGGACATCACCCAGGGTATTGATTTCCGGGAAGAAGCTGGTCTGATATGCCATCTCATTTCGCTGGATTCCGATGCTGAGAGGCAGACCGGAGGTCTGTGCGAAAATTCCGGCAATGGTCCAGGTTGCGTTTACGGTAGGCTGGCCGCCGCCGAGCAGCTCCGAATTGGAAAAACTGATGTTGTCTGCGGCAAGCTGGGTCAGCTCTGGGATATAGTTTTTATCGAATGCTCCGCCGGAGGCTTTGTCTGCGTAGGTGCTCTCCATGGATTCCAGATAGAGATAGATCAGATTTCGTTTCTGTTCCGGGAACGTGATATTCACGCGGTCCGGATCTACGTAGTTGTCTTCTACCACGGTATTGTACGTGCTCTGATTTTTCAGATAATCTTTTACGTCCAGTGCTGCCCACACGTCATTGATGGAATAGACGATGCTGGCGGCTCCTGCCGCGATACAGATCATCCCGAACGCCACATGGGCTTTGCGTTTTTCTCGAAGAAAAATGCTGACCAGAATCAGAAGGATGAGTGCTGCCGCTGCGATCAGCGCACTTGAGCAGATATAACTCATCAGAAGATCATGGCTGGTTCCGGCAATCGGGGCCTTTAACTGGTAAACAAGCTCTTCCATGCTCAGATTCGGCCATGTTTTCCGCATCCAGCGCTCGGACGTAAACAGCAGCACGCCAAGCGTTCCGATCACCACTGCAAACACAGCCAGCAGAATGCGCCCTGCTTTTTTCGTTTTTTCTGTTTCTTGTGTTTCATCTTCCTACCTCCAAAAAGCATTACAGCTTACAAAATCTTAACTTTTCTTTACAATCGCCTTACGTATTATAGCAAAGACCGTTTTAAAAAGATAGAAAATTTTTATAAAATTTTTGCACAAAAAGTGCAGCCAAAAACATATTTTTTGCATGACACATAAAAACCCGCCCGGCACCGCAAATCTCTTCGCGGCCCAAGCGGGTTTTTCATCTCTATTCCGGGAAAGCCTTATCAGCTTGCCTTGTTCTTTCTCTGTTTGATGACCTTCAGTCGTGTGAACTCCTCGCGCTCCTTCTCCTCCAGTGCGTCCGCGATATCCTTGGACAGCTGGGTGTAATGCGGAATCGTGATGTTCTTCAGCGCGTTGGCACGCTTCTGTGTTTTCTTGATTGCCGCAGCAAGGCGGTACGCCGAGTTCTCAATCATGGAAAGGTTTAAGGTCAGGTCTTTTACTTTTTCAAAGGCCTGTCTTGCCTGATCCAGGGACTCCTTCGTGCTGTAGTAAGCATACGTCGGGGCCTGTCCGGACGGATCAGCCTCTACCAGCGGAATTTCCACGCCCATGATACTCCTTGTCTTGATCCGGATGGATTCCTCCACCGGAACGGTATAGGACACGGTCTGTACGTTGGTGATACCGATTTCCATGTTCGCAATCTGCAGTGCCGCATAAGCCTCGCGGAATGTCACATCGATCTGACGCTGAATGTCTTTTGCCTCATCGATCAGGCCCATGAGCTCGCGGATCAGAATATTCCGCTTCTTGTCCATCAGCTCGTAACCCATGTGGGCAAGTTTCAGAGAGTTCTTTGCAAGAATCAGGTTTCCCTTGGTAGGAAAGGTATTCGGGTCCATTCCGATCTCACTCCTCTCGCTTACTCATTCATGGCATCGGCTTCTGCCTTTGCTTTTGCTACTGCATCAATGGTGGTCGGATGATAATACTGATCCAGAACCTTGGTGTTGACACGGTCGAGCTCTTCTCTCGGAAGCAGTCCAAGAAGCTCCCATGCCTTGTTCAGCGTATCTTCCATGGAACGGTTTTCATCCATTCCCTGGCCGATGAATTCATGCTCGAATTCATTACCGAATACCAGGTACTGTTTATCGATCGGAGAAAGCTCATCCTCACCGATAACGGATGCCAGGGAACGCGCATCTCCTACCTTTGCATAGCAGGAGAACAGCTGGTTCGCTACGTCCTGATGATCCGCTCTTGTATAGCCTTCACCGATACCGTCCTTCATCAGACGGGACAGACTCGGCAGTACGCTGATTGGCGGGTAAATAGACTGACCGTGAAGCTGGCGGTCCAGTACGATCTGACCCTCTGTGATGTAACCGGTCAGGTCAGGGATCGGGTGCGTGATATCATCGTTTGGCATGGTCAGGATCGGAATCTGTGTTACGGATCCCTCTACGCCCTGTACGATTCCGGCGCGCTCATACAGCGTAGCCAGCTCACTGTACAGGTATCCAGGATAACCTTTACGGGAAGGAATCTCTCCACGGGAGGAGGAAACCTCACGCATAGCCTCGCAGAAGGATGTGATATCGGTCAGGATAACCAGGATATGCATGCCTTTCTCGAATGCAAGGTACTCGGCAGCTGTCAGTGCTACCTTCGGGGTGATCAGACGCTCTACAACCGGGTCGTTTGCCAGGTTCAGGAACATAACAACGTGGTCAGATACACCACTTTCCTCGAAGGTCCGGCGGAAGAACTCTGCTACGTCGTATTTAACACCCATAGCGGCAAATACGATTGCAAACTTCTCATCAGAATCTCCAAGGGATGCCTGCTGTACGATCTGTGCTGCCAGCTGGTCGTGCGGAAGTCCGTTTCCGGAGAAGATCGGCAGCTTCTGGCCACGAATCAGGGTGGTCAGACCGTCGATTGCAGAAATACCGGTATGGATATAGTTTCTTGGGTATTTACGGGTAACCGGGTTCAGCGGCAGGCCGTTGACGTTTCTTCTTACCTCTGCGTCAATCGGTCCCATGCGGTCGATCGGTTTTCCGATACCGTCGAAGGTACGTCCCAGAATTTCCTCGGAAAGTCCGATCTCCATCGGATGTCCGGTCAGACGGGTATGGGTATTGGTAAGAGACATGCTCGAAGTTCCCTCAAATACCTGAATAACGGCTTTGTCTTCGTATACGGCAACGATACGTCCCAGTTTTTTCTCATTGCCGTCTACGGTAAATTCTACGATTTCCTCGTAGGAAGCATTTTTTACACCTTCCAGAACAACCAGAGGGCCATTGACCTCACTAAGGCCTAAATATTCAATTGCCATGATGAATTCCCTCCTTAACCATTCTTCTCGAGTACCTTATCGTAGAAGGTGTCGATATCTTTTTTGTATGTGTCAAACAGATCCAGACGGTCATTCGGTACATCGTATTTAATAGAAACGACGCGGTCGAAGATCTTGTCCTCTTTCAGTACGGACATTGGCATGCCCATCGTCACGAGCGCTTTGGATTTCTTGTACAGATAAAGAATAACTTCCATCATCTTGTACTGTTTTTCCAAGGATACGCAGGTGTCATCTGGATGGAATGCGTTCTGCTGCAGGAAGCCCAGTCGAATAACTCTGGCGATTTCCAGGGTCAGCTTCTGGTCATCCGGAAGAACATCGCTACCGATCAGTTTTACAATTTCCATCAGGGAGCTCTCGGAGTTCAGGATTCCCATTAACTGGTTCCGCATATCTACAAAGTTTTTGTTTACGTGATCTTTGTACCACGGCGACAGATCCTGCAGGTATTCACTGTAGCTGGTCAGCCAGTGGATCGCCGGGAAATGACGGGCGTAAGCCAGAGATTTGTCCAGTCCCCAGAAGCAGCGGACGAAACGTTTGGTGTTCATGGTAACAGGCTCGGAGAAGTCACCACCCTGCGGAGATACAGCTCCGATGATGGATACGCTTCCCTCTGCGCCGCAAAGGGTCTGCATCATGCCGGCACGCTCATAGAAAGCGGACAGACGGGATGCCAGATATGCCGGGAAACCTTCCTCGGCAGGCATTTCCTCCAGACGGCCGGACAGCTCACGGAGTGCCTCTGCCCAACGGGATGTGGAGTCTGCCATGATTGCTACATCATAGCCCATATCGCGGTAATACTCAGCCAGTGTCAGTCCGGAATACAGAGATGCCTCACGGGCTGCAAACAGGCATGTTGGATGTGTTGGCGATCAGGGTAGTACGGTCCATCAGCGGGTTGCCGCTCTTCGGGTCGATCAGTTCCTGGAACTCCTCCAGAACCTGTGTCATCTCGTTTCCACGCTCTCCACATCCGATATAGATGATGATATCGGCATCAGACCATTTTGCGATCTGGTGCTGGGTCATGGTTTTTCCGGTACCGAATCCGCCAGGGATGGCTGCTGTGCCGCCTTTTGCGATCGGGAACATCGTATCCAGGATACGCTGTCCTGTGATCAGCGGAACGGATGCCGGATATCTTTTCAGGGTTGGACGCGGTACACGGATCGGCCATTTCTGTGCCAGTGTGATCTCTTTTTCGGTGCCGTCCTCCAGCTTCAGTTTTACAATCGGGTCAAGGATGGTGTACTTTCCGTCTTTGGCGGCCCAGATAACCGTGCCGTTGACATCCGGCGGAACCATCGATTTGTGTACGATGGAACGAGTCTCCTGTGTCTCTGCAATGATTGCGCCGCCCATCAGCTCTTCGCCTTCCGAAACAGTTACATGGACATCCCATTTTTTCTCTGTATCCAGAGAATCTACGGTAAGGCCGCGGCTGATGTATTTACCGGACTGCTTTGCAATCTCGGACAGCGGACGCTCAATACCGTCAAAAATGTTGTTCAGGATTCCAGGTCCCAGTGTAACAGAGAGGGCATCTCCGGATGCGGTAACTGTTTCGCCTGGTTTCAGTCCTGTGGTTTCCTCGAAAACCTGTACTGTAGTGGTATCCTTTGTCAGGGCAATAACCTCGCCGACCAGACGTTCTTTACCAACGTAAACCATCTCGGACATTTTAAATCCGGTGTTTCCTTTCAGATATACGACCGGACCGTTGATTCCATAGATAACTCCGGTTTTATTCATGCTCTACACCTCCGTGAAAGATGAAATTCTCCCGCTCTTCGTTCAGAAGGGTCTCGAAGGAATTATCGATCAGAATATTTTTCTCCGGAATGACCGCGCGCACGCCGCCAAGGAACGGCATGGCCGAAATGGTAAGGGTTACGGAGAGTTTCTGCTCCAGGGAAGCCTTATGAGCTTCGTCTGACGGATCCAGATATAAGGTCAGTTTGTCATTTCCGGCAAACGTAACGGCTTCGCGGATTTTGCGCTCCAGATACTCCTCATAGGATGGATCCTTTTTATAAGCGGTAAGTTTTTCACGAACTTCTTTAAACAGTTTTTCTTTTAATTCCAGATTTTTACGGGACAGCTTCCGTCTGATATGAAGCTGATCCGCAGACAGTGTCTTATTGACATCACGTTTTGCTTTCTCGGTCTCGGCAGCAACTTCTTCTTCTGCCTGACGTCTTGCGGTTGCTTTATGCTCCTCGAAGATCTTATCCAGAGCTTTCTGGTGATCGCCGATCACACGTTCTGCTTCACGGTTTGCACTGTCCAGGGAATGATTATAAAAATTCTGAAGTTTTTCCTCAGTAGTCAATGTGTGTCACCTCCAGGGCATTCTTACAGTTTTAATCCAATAGATTCATTTACAAAGGAAGTGATAAAGTCCGGCGCTCTTCCGGTACCGTGACGGTCCGGAATTTCAATGAGCAGCGGAAGCTTATGGTTGAGGCGGACATCCTCCAGAATGTCCGGGAATTCCTTCCCGAACTTTTCTGTAAGGAGAATAATTCCGATCTCTTTGTCTGCCAGTGTTTTCTGCAGTGTATCATAAAGCTCCTCGCGCTCATGAACGACAACGCCTTCCACTCCGGCCAGGCGCATGCCCGTCTGAGTGTCTACGTTATCACTGATCAAGAACATTTTCATTTATGATTCCTCCAACTTAAGGTGAAGATCAATACCTTCCGGTTTTGGAATCAAAGTTTACCAAGAATCATGAAGGAGATGATCAGACCATACAGAGCGATACCTTCGGCCATAGCTACGAAGATCATGGATTTACCAAAGATGCTGCCGTCTTCGCTGATTGCTCCAAGAGCTGCGCTTGCGGAAGATGCAACGGCGATACCGGAACCAATACCGGAAAGACCTGTAACAAGAGCTGCACCGATGTAACCAAGACCGGTTGCAAGACCAGCGCCTGCTTCTGTTGCAGCAGATGCAGTTGTTGCGCCTGCGAAGGAAACAACGGTTGCGATCAGCAGAAGGCCGAAGAAGCCGCTTACATTGGCTGCCAGAGATTTTTTGTAACGATTTTTGTTGTGCTCACCTTTGAAGTAATAAGTCATAGGAACAACGATGGTTAATACCATTGCGATTGCAGTAAGTACCTGTACAAATGCTGAGTTCATAATAGTTTTCCTCCTGAAGTTAATTCATTAAATTTACTCTTTGCTGCGATCCGGAGCCATTTTCACTTTTTCCCGATACAGCTTCCCGCCATATTCGCTTCCATTTTGCATGGCTCTGAATCCTCTTTTATTTCTCGCCTTTTTTCAAAAACGGAACAAACGGTTTTCCGTCTCCTTCATAGAACCGGCTGAACATCTCGTAATACTCCAGACGCAGTACCTGGATCGCTACCAGCAGTGCCTCAAGGCAGGCAACGAAGACATTTCCGAGAACAATAACCGGCCAGCTGATGCTGCCGCCGCCTGTTGCTCCGCCGAGCATCAGGACAACCTCCATCATAGCCGCATGGCTGACTGCATATGCGCCGACACGGACAAAGGAAATTGTGTTGGAGAAGTAGCTCAAAAGCACATCGAAGAGTTCGAAGAATGCCTGTACAAAGAACATTCCCTTTCCGGTCTCCGGAAATGCATTGCCCTTCTTCTCTACCATACGCTCCAGTGGCTCTTTTAAGAAGATCGCAAGAAGCGGAATACCGAACATGACTACCATCACGCCGACAGCCGGAGCTTTATGGCCGCTGAACAGGAGAACGAGTGTAACGGCAAGGGCTCCGTAGAAAATGAAGCCTGCCAGGGAGTTCTGGCTGAACAGAAGCTCGCCGAGCTTATGGTTTCTTGCTGCATTGATCATATGCAGAACCATTCCTGTCAGAATCATGAACATACCAAATGCAACCGCTGCGACAAATACGGTGTTCATCGAACCGATGAACGGAAGCGTTGTCATCGCTTCCTTCGGATGCAGCCAGAGGGCCGGTATGACATTCTCAAATCCGAAGAAGCTGCCGAACAAGAATCCGAAGATCACAGAGAATACCGCGCAGGTACTCATGATCGCTGCCAGATCCATCTTCTTGTAGTGGTACAGCAGTGCGCCGCCAATCAGCAGACACAATCCCTGTCCTACATCGGCAAACATGATTCCGAAAATAAAGGCATAGGTGAGTCCTACGATAATCGTAGGGTCAATTTCATTGTAATTTGGCAATCCGTACATCTTCACGTACATCTCAAACGGACGGAAGATTTTCGGATTTTTCAGCTTTGTCGGCGGCTGACGCAGAACGTTGTTTGCATCATCCTCGATGAAGCAGAAGAGATTTGTGTCATTTTCGATGTCCTTCTGGAAGGAATCGGCATCTTTTTCCGACATCCAGCCGCACAGAATATAGAAGGTTTCCTTCTTGGATTTCGTGCAGGCTGCCAGGCGACGGACATCAAAGTTGCCGGAGAGCTGCTCTAACTGCTCTTTTGCTGCAACCAGATCCTCTGCGGAATCCGAAAGGCATTTTGCCAGTTTCCGTGAGCACTCGCTGAGTGCATCGTCTGTCTTTTTGATTTCTGCCTGAAGTGCTGCGTAAGCATCCTCCGGCGTTCCGCTGTACTCGTCCGGAACGTAGATTCTTTCGAAGTGCAGGGATGAGAATACGGCGTCCACTTTCGTGACCTGATCTCTTGGGCAGAAGTAAATGCCCCATACATACTGCTCATCGGAATGGCAGCGGTAGAATACCGTATCGCTGTTCTCATAGCAGTAGCTCTCAAATTTGTTGTAATACTCTTTTGTGATCTTTCCAAATCTGAATTTAATAAAGTGGAAATCCAGAATGGAGGAAAGATTGCAGTGCAGATCCTGGAACGGCTCGATTTTCTGTGCTTTTTCCATCAAGTCTTTCTTTTTTGCTTCCAGTTCTGTACGCTCCTGGTTCAACTGGCCAAGGGTGTGATCCAAACCATGGACACAGTTGATGGCATCTTCCAGGGAAAGTCTTTTCGTGGTGGTACGCTTCTCTTCCGGCAGAAGTGCTGTAAAATCTTCCGCCTGTTTTAAGGTCTCTTTGTATGGGTTGATCTGGATATACGGTGTGATATTCTGCATCGTAGACAGCTCCGTCAGAGCGTTTTCCAGATGTATCTCATATTTTGAGAGATAAGTGTTGACCACACGGTCAATGTCGGCTTTCGGCCCGGTGATGCTCAAAAATTTCATCTTGACAATCAATGAGTACACCTCCCCGTCGTATTAAGTTTTTGTCGATATGCTGCATTGCCTCGTCAGCGCTGATACGGTAACGTACGCACTCGAGTGCAATAATAAGCCGGTTTACCTCGTGCTCTTTGTGATAGAGGTATGAGTATATTGTGGCAACGGAATAAGGATCCTGTCTGGATTCACTGGAAAGTATGTGCTTCATAATGGCTGCATACATGGATTCCAGCGTATCGACCTTGAAGGAATCATACCGTTTCGCATAATAGGTTTGTTCCAGCAGCTGGGAAAATGCACTCATATTCTCGGCTTCTACCAGTGCCTTTACCACATCCTTTTTCAGCCGGTGATGAACCGGAATCAGCAGGGCGTAGATTTGTGCGCTGGTCATGTGATAATAGCGTTTGGAACGGTAGATCCACTGAAGGTTCAGCATGTCAAACTTGCTTCCCCATGCAGCGGTCAGCTCTTCCAGATCCCGCTTTGTCACTACTTTTGATCTGTCTTTCCACATCTGTGCAAAGTAATACAGATCCAGGGTCATCTCATAGTCGAACAGGGTCGGACGCTCGATATCCGCGAGCTGCGACAACGGGGCATAATATTCTGTCCCTTTCAGGTTCGCAATCAGTTCTTCGATCGTCCTGGAGGACGCCAGAAGATTGATGTCCAGCTGGGAATGCTTGTTAAAGAACTCGTCGAATATGGACAGGTTCAATACCACATCACGGTGATCAAATACCGTGTTCAGGCATTCTTTGATAACGGACACTTCGTATCGTTTAAAGTAGAGCGCAAGGAACTTTCTCTGCTCCACATTTGCAAAACGGTACAGCTTGGAAAAATCCCGGTATACCGTCAGGCGCAGCATTTTCTCGATCTGACCTCGGTGAAGGTCAGCTTCGTTGTAGCCCTCAAACAGATCCTCATAGCCTTTATGCTGCTTGAGGTAAGAAACTGCCTGCGGTACACTCTCCAATTCCACGATTTCCCGAAAATTCTGGTCGTTTAAAAGATGGCTCTGCATGGCTCTTATCTTTGTGGTAAGGCCGCTGTAGGATAATAGACCGCTCATCGTTTCACTTCCTTATAATGTTTTCGTAAATCTGCGTGGACAGTGTTCCGTGATTCTGTTCGTAATAAGCGTCCAGTGAAGATAGAAGTTCGGCGGCAGAGTCCCGCTGCTTTTTCTGATCCGCATCTGTAGTAGAATGAAGTTTTGTTGTGATCTCTTCAATCCGCTTTGCCGTTTCCGCTTCCAGATCTGCATCGAATTTTGCAATCCGCTCTTCCTGCTGCTCATCCTGGAGCTTCTTCTGATTCTCGGCAGCCTGCATAATCTTAGTAGCAGCCGTTTCGATCTCTGCAAGTTTGTTAATTACAGATTCCATAGCATCGCTTCCCTCCTTATGATATTTGCATAACAATCAAACTGGTCCACTGACCAATTTTGATATACAGGGCAAAAAGTACAGGAGAAACTCCTGCATCTTTGCTGTTAGTATTCTACACCTTTTTTTCCAAAGTTGACATATTGAAATCGTAAAAAAAAGTGGGATTTCGATCGACTTTTTGATTAAAAATAGACAATGGGTCATATTTTTTCTTCCAATATCAATAGCCAAAAGATGGCCCCTCATATGATTTCGATATGGATCCAATCCGATTGTCATATTGCTGATAAGAAATGCTATGTGCAGGTTGATATTGTATACAGTATTTTGAAAACTTCGAAAATTTGAAAACGGGATTTTTCTGTTTTGCTTTTTCGGGAGCTATGATATACTAGATATGATTGGCTTTTATTCTAATATTTATCACTTAAGAAAGGAATTTTACGCATATGCGCCTTAGAAATATCAGAGGATCAAAAGATGTGATTGCTTCCTGTCCGTTCGTTGTGCAGGAACCGGAGAGCTGCCGGGGACGGTGGGCTGAGGTTTTTGGAAATGAAAATCCGATTCATATTGAGGTTGGAATGGGAAAAGGACGCTTTTTGATGGATATGGCGGTTCTGCATCCGGAAATCAACTACGTCGGCATTGAAATGTACGACAGCGTACTGCTCCGCGCAGTACAGAAACGGGAAAAACTGGAGACGGAAATCAAAAACCTGTTCTTTATCCGCATGGATGCGCGCCAGCTTCCGGAAGTATTCGCAGAAGGCGAAGTGGACCGCATTTACCTTAACTTCTCCGATCCGTGGCCGAAGGACCGCCATGCGAAGCGGAGACTGACGTCGCATGAGTTTCTTGCACGGTACGAGAAGATTTTAAAGAAGGACGGAACACTGGAATTCAAAACCGATAATAAAGATCTGTTTGACTTCTCTCTTGAGGAGATGAAAAATGCAGAGGGATGGGAACTCACTGCATTCACATACGATCTGCACCACGATGTGGTTCTCTCAAAAGGAAATGTAATGACGGAATATGAGGAGAAGTTTTCCTCAATCGGAAACCCGATCTGTAAGATGGAGGCACGGTTTCTGTAAAAAACATTTCTGCATGTAAGGGGGATTTGAAAATGAAAAGAAAAGTTCTGGCGGCACCAGTGCGACAGTGGCCATGGTAACGAAAGATGCGGACGGCACCTGGAACGAGGATCTTTGTACAAGCGGCTATGTCGGATACGGCGGTGTAGGCGAAACTACCGAATGGAACCGCAAAACACCGCGCGGACAGTTCAGCTTTACGTATGCCTTCGGCATTCTCCCGAATCCCGGAACGGAACTTTCCTATACCCAGGTGGATGATACGTATTACTGGGGCGATGATGTAAATTCCAGATACTACAATCAGTTCGTCACGACGAAGACAACGCCGAAAGCCTGGAATTTCCCGGCGGATGCATTTCCGTTCCGGAAGACCAGATGATTACGATTCTGAAAAATGTTCAGCCGGGCTGCCAGATTATTATTGATTCGGCGAGCGAGCTGAAGAACTATTGACTATTTTTTACCTGGAATGACAAAACCGACAGTAGAAAAGATCTTATTTTTTTAAGATCTCTCCGCTGTCGTTTTTTTGTGCGTAAAACAAGAAAAACACCATCCCCGCAGCTCTCAGGTCTGCAAAAACAGTGCTTTCGATGCGCCTTCAGGGACTCGAACCCTGGACAAATAGATTAAGAGTCTACTGCTCTACCAACTGAGACTAAAGGCGCTTACTTTTTGTTTTTCTGTGTTTCATCGGATGATCCACTCGCTGAACACAAATAAGATTATAAAGGATTCTGACCGAAAAAAGCTAACCTTTTTTTTTTCACTGTTTCTTTACTTTTGTTAAAAACAGCGAAAACAGGTCTTATAATTCTATTAAATTTCACAATTTTTTCGTATATTTCCGTTTGTTTCGACGACGGCTCCAATGGCAGCCGAACCTACTTCCGTTTCTTGTCTTTCTTTTTCAAAAGCTTCTCCAGCTCCTGCATGGATTTCTGGATTTTATAAAGACAGCCGCTGCCGGCATATTTATTCTGATAGCAGAAATCCTGGAGTTTCTGCTGAAGGAAACCTGATTTTCTGATCAAACTTCTTCTCCGCTTTCCGGCGTACCGGACACGGGCACCGGAAAAGTTCTTTTTCTTCTATATTATACAGGGAATGTCAAAAATGACCAGAAAATAGCTTGTTTTAGCCATTGTTTTCCCATTTTCTTTCCGTTATAATACAGCCGAATACCATCTAATATCACTTACTATTTTGGGGGAATTTTATGAAACACGAATGAATTTCAAGGATGAGTTTTACCAGAAATTAAAGCTCCTCGTCCTCCCGATTGCGATTCAGAACTTTATGCTGGCTCTCGTCAGCGCGACGGACGCAATCATGCTGGGATGGATTGACCAGACCTCGCTGTCGGCGGTTTCGCTGGCCGGGCAGGTGCAGTTTGTTCTGAACCTTTTTATCACGGGTATTGCGGCGGGTGCCGGTATTATGGCGGCGCAGTACTGGGGCAAACGGGATGCGGCTTCGATTGAGAAAGTCATTCCGATTGCGCTGCGTGCAAACCTGCTGTTCTCCGGTCTGTTCACGATTCTCGCCGGTCTCTGCCCGGATCTGCTGATGCGGATCTTTACGAACGATGCAGCCCTCGTTGCAAGCGGAAGCCAGTATCTGCGCGCCGTTGCACTCTCCTACGTGCTCTGCGGTGTCTCACAGGTTTACCTGATTCTGCTGAAAAACACCGGCCACGCCGCCGTCAGCTCCCGCATCAGTTCCACGGCGGTTGTGCTGAACATTATTTTAAATGCCGTCCTGATCTACGGTCTCTTCGGCGCTCCGGCACTCGGCATCCGCGGCGCGGCGTATGCAACGGTAGCGGCCCGCGTTCTGGAACTGATCTGGGCCTACATCGAGACAAAGAAACCGGACCACGTGCGGATTCTCTGGAAACGTCTCTTCTCTTCGGCCGGAAAAATGCTCTCCGCCGATTTCTGGCGCTACACGCTCCCGGTTCTGGCAGCCGCGCTTGTCTGGGGAATTGCTTACGTTCTGTATTCCGTCATCATGGGCCATATGGGAAGCGATGCGGTTGCCGCAAACTCGATTACGACGATTGCCAAGAGCCTCCTCTCCTGCCTGATCCGCGGTGTGAGCGGCGGTGCCGGTGTTCTGATCGGAAACCTGCTCGGTGCGAATGAGCTGGAAAAAGCCCGCGAATACGGCGGACGCTTAAGCCGCCTCGCCATCGTGATCGGCATTGTGACCGGCGGTCTTCTCATGCTGATCTCCCCGGCCATCGTCCATTTTGCTCCGCTGACCGATACCGCAGCAGATTACCTACAGTACATGCTTCTCTTCTGCGGTCTGAACTTGATGGCACAGTCGGTCAACACCACCGTTCTCGACGGCATCTTCTGTGCCGGCGGCGATGCGAAATTCGATATGCAGGGAAATATCGGCGCGATGTGGTGCTTTTCCGTACCGCTTGGTTTCCTCGCCGCGTTCTGGCTGAAGCTGCCGGTCATGGTTGTCTACTGTATCGTAAACCTCGATGAGATCGTGAAACTGCCTGCGGTTTATCTTCATTATAAAAAATACGTCTGGGTACGCAACATCACCCGCGATATCGAAGAATAATTGCCGAACTATAAAATCCCCTGCGGAAAATCCAAACCGAATGGATTTCCCGCAGGGGATTTCGTTCTTTTATCGTATTACAAATATCGCAATGATTTTACATCGATTTTCTCTCTGCAATTTCCGCCATCTTTGCTTCATTCAGACGTGTGTCGCCATGGACACGGCTGTAGGAAAGATAGCCGTTCATACGGTCGATCTTTGTCAGGTTCTTGGAACCGCAGACCGGGCAGACATCCATGTCGAGTTCCTGGTGGCCGCAGTCATCGCAGTAAGCCAGGGACAGGTTGACGCCCTCGTAGTAGCCAAGCTCCATCGCACGCTCGATCAGTGTCTTGATCGCGCCTTTGTTGTAGCCGACCGGATAGCGCACGTACTGGATTTTTCCGCCGTTGCAGAGCTCCCAGAAACGTCCCTCGAGATCCTGTTTCTGGATCGGGGTAATGTCCTCGGTTACGTGGCAGTGGAAACTGTTGCTCACATACGGGCGGTCCGAAACGTTGCGGACGATGCCGTACTGTTTGCGGAACTGCTCTATCTGCAGGCCGCACAGGGATTCTGCCGGTGTGCCGTAGATCGCATAGAGGATGCCGTCCTCTTTCTTAAACTCGGCAACCTTGTCGTTGATATATTTCAGCGTGTCAAGTGCGAACTGTCCGTCCTCAACAAGAGATTTTCCGTTGTACAGCTCCTGCAGCTCGTTCAGCGCCGTGATACCGAACGATGCGGTCATCGGCTTTAACAGCGGGCGGATCTTGTCGGACGGTTTTAAGTGGCCGCCGTAGAAACCTCCCTCACAGTAAGCCAGTGGGTTCGTGGATGCACGCATCTCGCCGAGGTAATCGTAGGTCCGTTTGTGCAGATCGCGGATCATCTCGAGGTAGAAGTCGAGCACTTCGTGGAAATCGCGGTTCTCGGAACGGGATTTTGCCAGGATCATCGGAAGATGAAGGGAAACGGCTCCGATGTTGAAACGTCCGACAAAGACCGGTTTGTCGTTCTCATCTGCCGGCTCCATGCCTCCGCGCTCGTACCACGGGCTAAGGAAAGCACGGCATCCCATCGGGCTGATGACTCTCTTGTATTTCTTGTACATCTCGGCGATGTAGCCCTCGCCGCTCATCGACAGCCAGTCCGGATACATGGTTTTAGAGGAACAGTCAAGTCCTGCCTCAAAGACATCTTCTGCGATGCCGCCCTCTCCGTGAATTGCCTTGTCATATAAGAAGACGATTTTCGGGAAGAGCACCGGCTTTTTGTGGCCTTTCCTGCCCTGTCCGTTTTTGTGGACCTCGAGAAGGGAGATGGAAATCATCTTCTCGAACATGCTCGTTCCAAGGCCGAGGGTCACGGTAACGAACGGATAATCACCGCGGGAAGATCCAACAGTGTTCAGTTTATACTCAATTCCCTGCCATCCCTGATCGCACTCTCTTCTTACTTTGTCGATCGCATACTCGATGGCTTTCTCCTGTGCACCCTCCCAGGATGCGTCGGTATATTTCAGGAACTCTTTTACGTAGTAATCGTAGCTCTTCTGTGCGTACGGAGCAAGGATCTTGTCCACCTCCGGCACGGTAAAGCCGCCGTACTGCTGTGCAGCGGTGCTGAGGACGATATCGCCCATGACATCAAATGCGGTGTCGAGTGTCTTCGGCTCGTTGTACCAGACATTTCCCATCTCGAAACCGCCTTTTAAAACGTTTCCGACATCGAACAGACAGCAGTTCATGGTATCGAGACGTGCGGACTGGTCGTGGATGTAGATGTAACCGTCCTTACAGGCCTGCAGCTCGTTGCGGTTCATGAAGAACTTGCGGTACAGCTCTTTGTTCAGCTCGTTGAAAATCAGGCTTCGCTTCGTTGCAACGAGGGCGCTGTCGGTGTTGGCATTGCTCTTGTCGCCGATGTAGCGGATGGACTGGCTCTTCGTGTAGACCTCGTCCATCATATGGATAAAATCAGTTTTGTAATTGCGGTAATCGCGGTAGCTTTTTGCCACAGCCGGGTTTACTTTTTCGAGTGCTCCCTCCACGATATTGTGCATATCGCTGATCGGAATTTCGGTCTTTCCAAGGGAATATACGTGCTCGGTTGCGAACTTACAGATAAAGTCAATCTCCTGCTGTGAGAAGGTATACAGGATTCTCTGTGCGGATTTATTTACGGCACGGACGATCTTCTGCGCGTCGAATTCTTCTTTGGTGCCGTCCTTTTTGATAATATAAACCATTGTGGTGTCCTCCAAATCAAACACTATATCTTGTGTGTCCCCCACCCTTTTCTTGTAGCGGGCACCACATATTGTAGCATGTTTCTTTTGAAAAGAAAAGGCATTTCCTGTAAGTTTTTATTTTCAGAATATTGCATACTGCTCTTTCGTGCAGACAGAAATCTGCATTTTTCAAATTCATTCTGCAAGCGTTCCTTCAAAAACGGTCTCGGCCGGGCCGGTCAGAAAGACCTTATTTTTCGTCCGGTCCCATGTAACGAAAAGCCTGCCGCCGCGCAGTTCTACGGCAGTTTCTCCCTCCGAAACACAACCGGAAAGCATCGCCGCGACGGCTGCCGCACACGCTCCCGTTCCGCAGGACAGCGTTTCACCGCTCCCACGTTCCCAGACTCTCATTTTTATTGTGTGTTGATCTAAAATCTGGATAAACTCTGTATTGATACGGTCCGGGAAACAGGAAAGGTGTTCAAAAGCGGAACCGGTCTTTGCAATGGATATTTTTTCCACATCTTCCACCGGAATCACCGCATGCGGATTTCCCATCGAAAGGCAGGTCATCGTATAATTTTCCCCGCACACGGCAATTTTATGCTCCAGCACATATTCCCCCAGAGAAACAACGGGGATCTGTGCGGCGCGGAATTCCGGCGTTCCCATCTCCACTATCACCTGACAGATCTCATTCGGATTCTCCCCCGTCTGCAGATGAATCACACGGTTTCCGCTGCCGGTTTCGATAGTCAGCGTCGTTTTTCTCGTCATCCCATGCTCGTACACGTATTTTCCCACACAGCGGATGCCGTTGCCGCACATCGCGCCCTTCGAGCCGTCGGCGTTGTACATTTCCATCGAAAAATCTGCTGTTTTGGATGCCCCGATCAGAATCAGCCCGTCCGCGCCGATGCCGAAATGGCGGTCACTTACCGCTTTTGCCAGCCGTCCCGGACTCTCCACCCGCTCCTCCATAGCATTTACATAGATATAATCATTTCCGCAGCCCTGCATTTTTGTAAAACGCATACACAGCCTCCTCCCAGACTTCTGCCCTTTCCAGTTCCTTACTAAATATGTATTCCGTACCGCGCTTTTGAAAAACCATTTTTCTCAAATCCGCTTCAGACATTGGAAAACGAAGCGGAATGTGATAGAATAGGGGGAACTGATATCGTTACTTACATGAAGTAACTTTCAAATATTTTTAACCATTTATTATGAGGAGGTTTTGATGAAAAAATACCGTTGGGTTTTAACAGCAGTATTTGCCGCTTTCCTCGTGGGAACGAGCGGCTGCGGAAAGAAAACAGAAACGATTCCGATCACAACCATCAGTCAGAGTACCGACGATGACGACCCCGAAGACAATCTGGCGGCCTCCGGCGATTCCGACGAGATTCCGGAATACGATGTGGATCTCTCGAAGAACCTGAACAGTTTTCAGCTTGCCATCTGGGGCGATACATACGAAATTCCGGAATCCTACGCGGATTTTACAGCGCTTGGCTGGGTCTACAGCGGCGACGACACGAAGGAAATCCAGCCGGAATCCTTCTCAGAGGGCGAAATCTTTGAAAAGGACGGAAACCAGATTACCGTCGATATTGCCAATCCGGACACCACGGCAAAGCCAGTGGCGGAATGCCTGATCGGAGGCATTCACATCGATACCTCGACCGCTGAGGGCCAGAATATCTATGTCGGCCTGCCGAACGGCGTCACCCTGCAGCAGTCGCTGATGGAGGATGTGGAAAGCATCTACGGTGCGCCAAAGGACCGTTATGAGGCCGATACCTCTGTGCAGTTCACGTATGAGTACGGGCTATACCAGACGATCACGCTCGGCTTCGATAACGAAACGGGAATTCTGTATTCCCTCGATATGCAGAACTTTACGACCACGGCTGATGCAGAAGCGCTCGATGGTGTCAGCGATGCCACAACACCGGAAGTGGAGGCCTACCAGGCACCGGAAGCCGACAGCAGTGAAATCAACGACTGGACCGTCCGCTTTGACGATGTACTCTATCATCTTCCCGTTCCGGTCAGCGAACTTCTGGACCACGACTGGACCATCAATACGAAAGAGTCCGATACGGCCGTTTTAAACGGAAAATACGGCTACGTCACGCTGGAAAAAGGCGGTCAGAAGCTTTACTGCACCGTACATAATTACGGCGCGGAGGCGACGACAGTGCGCAACTGTTTCGTTACTTCGCTGTACGGCGATCTCGATACGACAAAGATTCCGATTTCAATCACAAACGGCATCACGCTCGGCACTTCCGAGAGCGATTTTCTGGCGAAGGCAGGGGATGCCAAATCAGAAAAAACGGAAAAGAGAATAGTAACCTGACACTCTACACATTCTATAGTGATGACGAAAAGCTGGACTACACTGAAATCGGCATCGACAACGATCTGAAGCTGGTACGCAGCATCAAGGTGGTTCACAACCAGCCGGAAGCGCCGGAAGAAGAAGCCAAAAAAAACTTCCGCGGAAGATTCATCTTCCGTTTCCGACAGTCAGGAACCGTCCGAAACACCGGCTCCGTAACGATACTTTCAGAAAAATGGCTGCATGGCAGCTTACTACAGACGAAAACGAGGATTTTTATGGAAAACTTATACGACGTTATCATCATCGGCTCCGGCCCGGCGGGTCTTTCTGCCGCGATTTATGCGAAACGCGCAAAGCTCTCCTCTCTTACGATTGAGGCAAACTTTGCAAGCGGCGGCCAGGTGCTGAATACCTATGAAGTAGACAACTATCCCGGCCTTCCGGGCATCAGCGGCATGGATCTCGGAAGCACGCTGCGCGCACACGCTGAAAAAATGGGCGCGGAATTTTCCCGCGAGCGTGTGAAGGAGCTTGTTCTTGACGAAGAGATCAAGATTGTCCGCACGAGAAAAAATGAGTATCATGCCAAAACGGTCATTCTTGCAACCGGTGCGGAGCACCGCGCGTTAAATGTACCTGGTGAAAAGGAGCTCTCCGGCATGGGCGTCTCTTACTGTGCAACGTGTGACGGCGCATTTTTCAAAGACAAAACCGTTGCCGTTATCGGCGGCGGCGATGTCGCCGTGGAGGATGCGATTTTCCTTGCCAGAACGTGCAAAAAGGTTTACGTGATCCACCGCCGCGATGAACTGCGGGCAGCCGGTGTTCTCCAGGATGCACTGCTGGCACTGCCGAATGTGGAAATGGTGTGGGATACGGTTGTGGATTCCATCGAGGGAAACGAGATGGTGTCCGGCGTGAAGGTAACGAACAAAAAGGCAGGGGAAGCCGGTGTGATCACGGTAGACGGCGTGTTTATTGCCGTCGGCATCGTTCCGGTCTCCGCACTGATCGCAGGCACCGTAGAAACCGATGAGGCTGGCTACATCAAAGCCGGCGAAGACGGTGTGACGAGCGTGCCGGGCGTGTTCGCCGCAGGCGATGTCCGCACGAAGCAGCTCCGTCAGATCATCACGGCAGCCGCCGACGGCGCGAACTGTGTGACTTCGGTAGAGAAATATCTGATCAGCCACTGATGGCTTCTTCCGAATAGAATACAGCAAAAGCAGGCATTCTTCGTATTGTACGGAGAACTGCCTGCTTTTTTTGTTTCCCGTATTTTCTGAAATCTGAAAAACCTTTCATGTCAGTCGTGCAAAACTTTAAAACCTCTTTTTGTCGAAATTGCACAAAGAAACCGGGGTTTTTCCACACGGGCCAATTTTATAAACATCTCGTCCACAAGTTATCCACATAGTTAACCACCGAAAACATGCCTAAAAACAAGTTATACACCGAGTTATCCACATTATCCACGAAAAACGGTGTGGAAAGCATGTGTTTAAATCTTGCGAAATCAGAACGCGTGTTTTGGTCATAACAGAGAAAACCGTTATTTCGCCAAAAGATTTTACAAAGCACTTGACTTTTTAAGTGTCAATCTCTGTTGGTTTTTGACTTGAATTGTGTGAATTTTTCGTACAATTTAATATTACATTTTTCGTGTTCTTTTACTGTTTTTACAATGGCTGCAAAAAGAAAATCTCCTGTTCGGAAAACAATTGTTTCGTTCCCAGACAGGAGATTTTGATTGGATTTTTCTTTGTTCTTACTCTGCCAGCTTTCCAAGCCGCTTTGCTTCTGCCCTAAGCTCTTCGATCCGGCGGTTGCACATGCCCACCGGGACGCCGGTGTCGATGACACGTTCACAGCTCTTCATCAGCTCGCAGGCGCGGGCAAATGCCTCGTCGCTGATCTCCTGGAACGGTGCTTCGGTTACCGTCTCCATCGCCAGAATGCGGGCAAGCTGGTAATCGATATCGTTCGTATACAGGACGCCTGCCGCAAACGGGACATTTTCCTTCTGCAGTTTCCGGAACACCGGGATTCCCGTTCCGCCGCCTGCGAGGACAAAGACGCGCGGTGTTCCCTCCGGCCGTGGCAGCTCGATGCTTCCGAAGCACGGGTCAAACGAACCATTGTCAATCTCGTACAGTTCGCGGATGATATCCTCGCGGAAAATTGTCTCCGGTGCGCCGAAATGGGAAATAGCATCGCCCTTGACGCAGATGATCTTATCTGAAATTTTCTGTGCCAGATCGATCTCATGCAGCGACATGATGACGGTGATGCCCTTCTCCTTTGCCATGCGGCGCAGAATCGCGAGCAGTTCCAGCTTGTGGCGGATATCGAGGAAAGAAGTCGGCTCGTCGAGGATGATGACCTCCGGCTCCTGACAGATCGCACGCGCAAGAAGCACTCTCTGGCGCTGGCCGTCGCTGATGGCGTTGAAATCGCGGCCGCCGAGCTCTTCGGCATGAACGGCGCGCATCGCCTTCTCGACCTTCTCCTCATCCTCGCGGGTCAGCATGCCGAGCCGTCCGGTGTACGGATAGCGGCCCGTTGCCACGATATCGTGGCAGGTCATCAGCTCCGGCTTCATGCGCTCCGTCAGCACAACGGCCATCTTCGTGGACAACTCACGGAACGAAAGCTCATGCAGGTTTTTCCCGTCAAACTCCACATTTCCGCCGACCAGCTTTAACTGGCGGGTGATGCTTTTCAGAATCGTTGATTTACCGGAACCGTTCGGTCCGATCAGCGTAACGATCTCGCCTTTTTCGATGCCGATGCAGATATCTTTGATCAGCGGCTTCTTATCATAGCCGACCGTCAGGTGGTCCAGATGAAAATAATATTCATTCATATTCTCTTACCCCCTTTTCCGGCGCAGCATCATGAAAATGACGACCGGCGCACCAAAGATCGATGTGACCGTACTGATGGACAGCTCCAGCGGTGCAAACGCCATACGCGCGATCAGGTCGCACATCATACAGAAGACGGCTCCGCCGAGGAACGTTCCCGGGATTACGACGAGCGGACGCGATGTGCCGAGGCTCTGTTTGACGAGGAACGGGACGGCAATGCCGACAAACGAAATCGGACCGGCAAATGCGGTGACGCATGCGGAGAGAATACTCGAAAGCAGAATCAGCGCGATGCGGAATACTTTGATGTTGACACCCATGCTCTGCGCATACGCCTCACCGAGCTGATATGCACCGATCGGTTTTGCCATCAGGAACGTGATGACAAAGGTGATGCCGATCACAGCCGCAGAGATCGCTACGTTGCTCCAGCTCATGCCGGAGAAGCTTCCCTGTGACCAGCCGTGGAGGTTGACGATATCGGAATCCTCCGCGAAGGTGACAACAAAATCCGTGACCGCCGAGCAGATGTAACCGATCATAATACCGCCGACGAGAAGTCCTGCCATATTTTTGATCCGTCGGGACATCAGCAGAATGAAGCCGACGGAGAGAAGGGATCCTAAGAATGCTGCAACAATCATCGTGTAAGATGTGATATTGCGCGCCCACTCCAGATAAAAGATCATGGTCAGCGCCACGACCATTTTGGCTCCCGAGGAAATTCCAAGAACAAACGGACCGGCAATCGGGTTTTCAAAGAAAGTCTGTAAAAGGAAGCCCGACAGGGACAGAGCACCGCCCAGGATTGCCGCCATCAGAATACGCGGAAGGCGGATTTTCCAGATAATATTGTACTCTTTCCCCTCTCCGGTCCGCCGCAGCAGAATCCGGAAAATTTCCGGAATCGAAATATTTACGTTTCCGGAATTGATATTCAGCACGGTGATGGCAGCGAACGCCAGAATCAGCACCAGAAACACAGCGGCATACCGCGAACGGCGCCGGAAGTTTTCCATATGGAAACTGTTCTCTTTTCCTGTCATATTTTTTTTCTCTGACATACGTTCCTCCATCAGGATAATTTTCTTAAGAATACCATCTGATCCGGATCGCCGCCCGTTACCAGAAGGTTAATGTCGTTGGTAAACTGTGCAATTTTATCGGTTGCCTGATACATCGATTTCTCGGTTGTCCAGACATTGCCCTCTTTGACTGCTTTGTAATCGGCAAACATAGAATCCTTTGCCAGCAGGTCGTCCAGGGTTTTGACGGTGGAATCGATACTTGCGTTGTAGATCAGGTAGTCCGCATCTTCGGCCGTATCGTAGAACTGCTCCATCGTGATCGGCACGGATGTTTTTCCGCTGTCGTCCTGGAGATCACGGAAGGCGTTGCGCGCACCGCCAAGCTCGATCATGTTGGAAATGTAGTCCTCCGGGTTCCGCACAACGGCAGCCCCGCTCGTATTAATATAGAAGAAAGCGACCGTTTTTTCGGTATTCTGGAAATCCTTCAGATTTTCCACAATACTTGCCTGATTTGCAAAGAAGTCGGCTGCCTCCTCCTCTTTGTCCAGCATGGCACCGTAGAGTTTGATCCATTCGGTTCTGCCAAGAGGCTGGGATTCATAGCTGGAACGGTCGATGAAGACCGGAATATCGAGCATCTCGATCATCTCCTGTACCTTCGGGGAATGGAGGATCATCGTGGATTCAATGGCCAGATCACAGTTCTCACTGACCAGAAGTTCGTAATCCGGCTCACTGTATTTTCCGGCGAAGATCATCGTTCCGGCATTCATCGCGTCAACGGCATCCTGTACGTACCAGTTGTCTGCGGTTTCACCGGAGAGACGAATCGTATCGAGGGAGTCGATGGCATCGAACAGCGCCATCGGAGAGGTTGCTGCCATGTAGATGCGTTCCAGCGGCTGATGGATTACAATTACGTCGGAATCGAGGTCATCCGGCGCCTCTTTTCCGTCCGGGACGAGCAGATACTGCGCGCCGTCTTTGACATCGATCAGTTTATAGCCGTCTGTGCAGTAGTATACGTTAAAGCACTCGGCGTAATTCAGGACCATCTTGCTCTCGATGGTGATTCCGGTGATGTCCGGTGCGTCGCTGACATCGTCTGTCGTTGCGAAACCATCCGCGGATGCGGTATCACTCCCGGAGGTGCTGCTCTCAGCAGTGGCTTCGGAGGTGCTTTCACTTTCAGCTGTACTTTCCGAGACGGATGTGCTCTCCGTCTGGCTTTCGGAAACGTCTGCTGCGGATGCTGTGGATGTGCTGCTCTCAGAAACTGCCGAAGTGCCCGACGCGGACGATGTGCTGCTTCCCGTTGATGCGGTGCTGCCGCAGGCCGTCAGTGACATCGCTGCTGCAAGAAAAAGTGCGGTCCATTTTTTCAGCTTTCTTTCGTTTTTTCCTGTCATTTGATATTCCTTTCTTAAAGAAAAAGCCGCTGCCATACGGCAGCAGCCCTTTCTCATTTTTTGCTGCAAATTATTGTACTTATTTATTCTCTTCTGCCTTTACCATCTGCTGGAACAGCTCGTTTGCCTGATCCTCGCATCCGAAGATCACGCCGTAGACTTTCAGCCACTCTGCTTTCGCAAGATCGGTCTTCTCGTCTGCGGAACGGTCAACCAGCATCGGAATGGTCAGGGTTGCCAGACGCTCTGCGGTGTCGGACAGACGCTCATTTTCCTCTTTCAGAAGTTCTTCCGGAGTCTTGTCTTCGTCTGCTTTCTCATCCGTTGTCTTATCGTCTTTATCGTCCTTCTGATCCTCAGATTTGGTATCTGCGGTCTCGTCGGCTGCATCAGCATCTTCCTCATCTTTTGCATTTCCCGGAAGGAACTCAGACGGAAGAATTGCAAAGTCGATTTCGTCTTTTACCAGAGCTTTGTAGTCCAGATCATCGAATGCTCCGTCGAAGGAGATTTTTTTATCTTCCATTGCTTTTGCAATGTTTTCGATCTGGCAGTCTTTCTGCTCCATGCCGACTGCTTTGATGCTCTCTGCTGCGTCTAACTGCTTGTCGAGAAGTTTCAGGGCATCCTCAGATGCTACGTATGTTTTCTCAACCGGAAGCTGGATCACAATCATATCTTTGTCCAGTCCTGCCGGAATCTCAACATCTTTCGGAACGATCAGATATTTGACAACATTGCCTTCGTACAGCTCTTTTGTCTTTTCGGTCAGATCTTTCGCTTTCTCAGTGCTGGTCTTTTTGGAATCGGATGCTGCTGCCGCTTCTTCCTCGTCGGTTGCTGCTGCGGTATCCTCTGCTGCTGCGGTATCGGTATCTTCTGCTTTCTTGTCGTCCTCGGTCTGTTTCTCCGGATCACGCTCGGTATCTTTTGTCATATCGATCTCCAGCAGGGTGATGCCTTCGTCGTAATGATACATCTTGAAGTACTCTGCGTAAGCAAGTTTTGTCTCTGCTTTGTATTCCAGTCCCATGATCTCCGGAGCGGTGGTATCCAGCTTGGAGTTATCGGTGCTGATCGTGGAGGTTGTTCCGTCTGCTTTTACAAATCCTGTGCTGAAAGAAGTGCTGCCGCCCTTCTTTGCTGCTGCCAGGGAAATGAAGATGTTGTAGGAAATCTCATGGGCAACGGACATTCTGGTGGTCATACCGATGATGGTATTGTTCTTGTTCAGCTCAACCGGAATGGTGAAGATGCTGCTTCCGCCGCTGACATTTGCCATGTATTTATTTCCGTTTGCTTTTACATATCCGTAGTACGGACTGCTGAATGCGATCGTTGCATAAGCCTGTCCGTTCGTTACAGTAATCTTGCTGCAGGAGATGGTTACCTTTCCGGATCCGCCGGAGAAGGAGAATCCGTCTGGTGTGTAAACACCGTCTGCCAGTGTGGTTGCACTGTCTACTTTGGATGTGCCGCCGCTTAAGTCAGACTCATATTTGGATTCCTGCTCCGGTTTGGTATCGGCCGGTTTCTGGGTCGGTGCCGGAGCCGGGGTGCTGGTCGGTTTTACAACCGGTGTCTCAGATGGAGATACGGTTGGGGTCTTGGTCGGAACGATGGTTGGTTTCGGATCGTTGGAATCATCCGACGGCAGATCTCCGGTCTTTTTCAGGCTGGAGGATGCGATCGTGATGGTTCTGTCAAACCATTTGCCGCTCTTTACTGCGTGAGCTGCCACTGCCAGGCCCTGATCCAGTGCTTCTACCGGAATTTCAAACTGCAGTCCTGTTTTTGTCTCGCCGTTTAAGGTGTACTCACCTTTTCCTTTGGATGCAATCCATGCACTCTTATCTGCTGCTGCATCTGCTGCTGTTCCCAGATACAGGTAATTGTAACCTGCTCCGCTTAAGGTGATAAGTGCTGTCATTTTTCCATCTTTTGCAGTCAGTTTTACTTTGACTACTTTAAACATTGCTGCACCAGTCTCAGCAGTTGCTTCGTAGATACCGTCTGCAATTTTGTTTGTCTCATCTGCCGGAAGATCTGAGGTCTTTTTCAGACTTGCTGATGCGATGGTGATGTTTCTTGCATACCATTTGTCCTGTTTTTTAGAATGGGATGCAACGGTAAGCGGCTGATCAAGTGCTGCTACCGGGATTTCATACTGCATTCCGGTTTTGGTCTGTCCGTCATCGGTCGTATAATCCGCTGTTCCGATGCCCGCGATCCATGCGCTCTTATCTGCAGCAGCTGCCTCTTCCGGAGTTCCCATATACAGGTAGTCATAAGCAACACCGCTTAAGGTGATCTTAGCTTTCATATCACCGTCTTTTACGGTCAGCTCCACAGCCACTACTTTGAACATCTGAGCACCCGTCTCGGCGGTTCCGCTGTAAATGCCATTTGGAACTTTAGATGGCTCCGGGGTCGGCGTTGCGGTTGGTGCCGGGGTCTCAGTCGGTTCCGGGGTTACGGTCGGTTCCGGGGTTGGTGTAACATCTGGTGTTTTCGTTCCCGGAATCACAAAGTAAAGCTGCTGTTTCGTATACCAGGTTCCGTCTTTCTTTCCAAGAACAATCGGAACGGTTGTGCCGGCTTTGTCAGCATCTACTTCAAACGCAAAGGAAAAACCGTCGTTTGCTTCCTGCATTCCCTGAATAACCGGTGCTTTTGCAAGGTCATCATTATTTCCAAAATACAGTTTATCAAACGATGTGTTGTTTGTTTTCAGGGTAAGAACAAGTTTGTCGCCCTTGTTGATCATGGTTGCCTCAGAGATGAGGAACATTTTGAATGCTTGACCGTTGTCTTTTACAACAGGTGCTTCTACGCTGACTGGTGTCTCGGAAGAATCATCACCTGGTGTTTCACTCGGGGCCGGGGGCTCGGTCGGTTCCGGGGTTACGGTCGGGATTGCAGCGGTGCTGTGGATCGTAACAGTTTTATCAGCCCATGTTTTTTTCTTGGCTGAGCGAACGGCAACATCCATCTGTTTGTCAAGCTCTTCCACCGGAATTTCAAAACGATATCCGGTCTTTTCTGCACCGGTCTTCGTATCCGTATAGGTTTCGCTTCCTGTCGGAGCAATCCAGCTCTTTTCATCTGCTGCGGCAGCTTCTGCTGCTGTTCCCGTATACAGGTAATCATAGCCGGTTCCACTCAGCAGAATGGATGCTTTCAGTTTTCCATCTTTTACGATGAGTCTGGAAGAAATCACACGGAACATGCTTCCGGTTGCTTCTGCAGAAGTCTCATACTCACCATCTGCCGGTTTTGCTGCTTCCGCTGCTTTTGTTTCTTTCTTCTCGGCTGTATTGGATGCCTCATTTTTGGTTGTTTCTTTTACTTCCGTTTTCGGCTGTTCTGCCGCCGGACTGGTATTCTCTTTTACAGCATCTTTGGTTTCTTCTTTTGCCGGTGTTTCTTTTTTAGCATCCTGGGAAGTCTCATCTGCTGCTTCCGGCTCTTTTTCTGTGGTATCGGCAGTCTCTTCACCGTCTTTTGCAGTGTCCTCTGCAGTATCTTCCGAAGCATCCTCATCTGCAGATGGTGTCTCGGTCTCGTCAGATCCTGCCGGTGTCTGATCCTCTGCAGGCGCAGCCGGTGTTTCCGTCGGCTCTTCTGCCGGAGTCTCTGCAGTGCTTTCACTGCTCTCGGTTTCTGCCGGTGTTGTTTCCGGTTCTGCCGTCTCTGCTGTTTCTTCGCTCTGCAGCGCTTCCTCTGCGGCTGCGCTGCTTTCTGTCTGTGCTGCTTTTTCCTGCGTATCTGCTAATACGCTGGCAGTCGGGCTCATGATCATGGACGCCGACAACAGCAGTGCCAGAAATTTGCTTGAATTTCCTTTCATAACTTCTCCTTTTCTTCGGATATCCTTCGCGCATCTGCTCCGGATTCCGTCTGACTTTTTCAGGCAGCTGGGCGGTGCCTGTCCCCGTCAATGATGTCTCCCTGCAAGTAATCTTGTTTTTGAGGACACATTTTTTCTGCGAAAAGACAAACAGACATCTGCTTTTTCTGCAAAAGAGTTTCTCCACCGGAGCTCTTTTTCGGACGCATGGCGACAAAAAAGCAGATGTCCGATTTTGCTTCGTACATCTTTCCATGAATATATGCTTTCATCGGAAGCGATTCACTAACCTTTCCAGCAGGTTTCCTGACTCGCAGATCTTCACGGCAGCCGCGCCTTCTCATGCGTTTCGCACAATGGCATTTCTGCAGCTAACACTCCCTGCTTACAGTGACCGGATCGCTCAGGATTTCCACCTGATTCTCTTTTACCTTCGCGGATTCTTTTTCAAATCCGTTCCGCACTGAAAAGTCCCTTATTTCATTCGTTACTGATTATAGCAAAGCCGTTTTGGAAAGTCAAATGAAAGGCCACGGAAAAAGCGCATAAAATCAGCATTTTTTACATACTTTATGATAACTGTCCGCACCGGAGCCTATTCTATGAAACCAGCTTCTCTGCACCGCCGCATCCTGTTCCCTCTGCTTCTGTGCGGCGGACTTCTTTTCGCCCTGCTGTTCTGGTATTTTTCCCCGTTCTTTTCCCCTGGTGAGAACCGCCGGTTTTCCGCGTATGTGGAGGAACGGTTCCACTCCGAGGTAACCTCTTCTGCCATCACGCTCCACTATACCCTCGCCGATCCGGCTTCCCGCGGAATTGCCCCCGGCACCGCCTCGTTCGGCACGGTTTCCATCCCTGACCGCACCTCGTATGATGCCCTGCTGCAGAGTGTGAAAACAACGCTCACATCCTTTCATCGCAACCGCCTCTCCGCGGAAAATCAGATCACGCTCGATCTTCTGCTCTACGAGCTGGACTGCGAGAAAATGCCGGGCAGCACCAGCCTTCTTGCGGAACCGCTCGGTCCGTCGCTCGGGATTCAGGCACAGCTTCCCATTCTGCTCGCGGAGTACCCGTTCCGCACACAGCAGGATATCGCCGACTACCTCCATCTTCTGCAGGATCTCCCGCGCTATTTCTCCGACCTCATCGCACTCGAGCAGGAAAAATCCCGGCAGGGCGTGTTTCAGAATGACCTTGCGGTCGATGGCATTATCCGCCAGTGCAGTGCTTTTCTCGCCGACGCGGATACACCGGAAAGCCATCTGCTCCACACCGTTTTTCAGAATAAACTGCAGGCGTCTTCACTGTTTTCTGAGGCGGAAAGGAATCTCTGTCTGCAGACGCATGAAAAACTCCTTACCTCCTGTGTTTTTCCCGCCTACCGCTCTCTTTCCGATGCGCTTTCTTCACTCTGCGGCAAAGGAACGCAGAACGCCGGCGGTCTTTCCCGGCAGGAAGACGGACTTTCCTACTATGCGTATCTTCTCCGCAGCCGCGTCGGTGTTAACGCTTCACCGGAGGAGCTGACCCGCCTTTTAACACAGCAGCTTGCGGACCAGTGTGCCGAAATGCAGATCATTCTCGATCAGAATCCGTCGCTCTCCCTCTCCGAGCAGGCGCTCGTGCTGCCGTTCTCCACGCCAGAGGAAATGCTTGCCGATCTGCAGAATGCCGTTTCTGAAGATTTTCCCGTTCTTTCGGGTATCGCATACGAAGTAAAGACCGTGGATGACTCCCTCAAGGATTTTTTAAGCCCCGCCTTTTATCTCACACCGCCCGCCGATATCAATTCACCCAACTCCATTTACCTGAATCCCGCGGATGAGATGACCGGCATCGAACTGTATTCCACACTTGCCCACGAGGGCTTTCCCGGCCATCTGTACCAGACCGTCTCGTTCTCGCGCTCCGACCCGCTTCTGATCCGCCATCTCTACGCGCCGTCGGGTTATGTGGAAGGATGGGCAACCTACGTTGAATCATATGCCTGCCGCTACGCCGCACGTAATCTCGATGCAAACACGCAGGCGCTCTGCCGTCTCTGGTATCTGAACCGCTCGGTGCATCTTACCCTCTGCTCGCTGCTGGATCTCGGAATCCACAGCCAGGGATGGCTCCTCTCGGATGCGTCAGCCTTTCTGGCGCAGTTCGGCATCACGGATGCGTCGGCCGCTGCCTCTTTATATCAGTATATTCTCGAGACACCGGCGAACTATCTGAAATACTGTGTCGGATCGCTCTCGTTTTCACAGCTCCTCTCGGAAGTGCAGGAACAGGAAGGTGACTCATTCTCATTGATCGGTTTCCATGAAAAACTGCTCCGTCTCGGGCCTCTGCCGTTTCCGCTCGTAGAAAAATATCTGTAAACGGTTCGCCCTGCTGAAAAAAAAGATCTCACAAACTTTCTTCTATAAATAATAGAAAGTTCTGTGAGATCTTTTTCATTTTCAAAATTCTTTAACCTAAATTGTAAAGAGATGGATCTGTCGGCCGCTGCGGATCAATAACAGAGGCAGAATCAAACAGATCGCTTGTTCTGTCCTCGCCGCCTCCGTAGAGGTTCTGGTACAGACGGTATCCATCCAGGTTTCTTCGTCCCATACGCAGGTAATTGTCTCTTACCTGAACGAAATACTGGGAGGAATCTACGTTGCAGTAGATGTTGAAGCCCTGACTCTTTAAGTAAGCAAACTTCTCATTGTCCATCGTGTAATCGTGCCAGTCGGAAAGATCCTGTCCATGTGCAAAGATGATGATATCGCTTCCGCCGATGAGCGGTGCAACATACGTCAGCCATTTCTCGGTATCCGCCTGGATCGTCTCGATCGGTTTGTCGCCGACACGGATATGGCCCCAGGTATGGCTTGCGAATGTCCAGCCGTCTGCTTTGATCGCATCGGCTACTTTTTTCGCCTCCTCGCACTCTTTATCCCAGTCGAAATCCGGGTGTGCATCAAGCCATGCTACCTGATCATCCGTCAGATCTTCTCTCGTCTTGTAATCACCGTCGGTGCGGTATCCGAGGATTCCATCGTAGCCGGTCAGTGCTACGGTTCCGCGCGCATTGTGGTATACGGCATCCGGATGCGCTTCGATAAACTGATCCATCAGCGGGATACAGTCGTAAGCACCGGTCACAACAGTTCCGTCATCCTGAATGTATTCGCAGGTCGGTTTTCCGTCGTCGCCGACTACCATCTTGCTGGCAATGCCGCGTCCGTCGTAAGAGTGGTAATAGGAAAGGTCATCCAGAGAAAGAACGAATGCTTTCTTGCCCTCCGGCAGGTAAATGTCCCCTTCCTCGTAATGAACGGTTCCGTCATCATCTACGGTCTTTTTCACGAGATCGTTGATCGAAACCATGACATATCCTCTGTCGTACATCTGCTGGGTAATCGCGTTGAACTCATCCACGGTGGTCATCCACTCGCAGAAGCCTGCGGTCTGTGCGTTGTCCTGATAGAACGCTTTCTGCGGATCGACTACAAGAGAATGATAGAAAATGTGGGTTACTTCGTTGATGTTGACGCGCACACAGGCATCTCTCGTGCTGGTGTACTCTGCTACTTTTGTGATGATATCCGCGTCGGTTGCTGCGCCCTCTACGCTCTGGAGCTTTTCAATGGCTCCATCGTAATCGTATGTCTGCGCAAGTGCATCGGCTTCCGCCATAATCTGTGCTTTCGTTGTCGGCGCTTCAGCACTTCCCGTGCTGTCCGACGATACGGAACCGTCCACCTCTGCTGTTTTCTGATCCTCTTTTTCCTGTGCTTTCTGCTGGATTTTTTCTGTTCCTCCGGCCAAAGCCCATATTCCAATGCCGAAGATGACAAGCAGAACACATAGAATTCCTGTTTTGATCATCAGCGCACGCTTCCGCTTTCTTCTTCGGAGCTCCTTTTTACTGATGTTTTTTTTCTCACTCATTTTTCCTTCCTCCCAAAACAGCTTTTGCTTTTCTGGCAAATATTACAGTTTTACCGGACTGACAGAAATTCAGCCCGGACTCTGCTCTTTCTATTTTAGCTCAAAATACCGGTTCTGTCGAGTAGGTTTCCGGCAGGTTAAGAGAAATGTAAGAAAACCGGTAACGCTCTTTCTTTTATGCGCGCTGGCCGTGTGCCTCATACATGAGAACGGCGGATGCAATCGCTGCGTTTAACGACTCCACTTTTCCTTCCATCGGAATACGGATCAGGCACTCGGCGGCCTCTGCCATTGCATCGGTCAGGCCGTTTCCCTCATTTCCGATCAGGAATGCCGTTCCTTTTGTGTAATCCTCCTCGCGGTAGGAATGCACGCCGTGCAGATGTGCCGCGTACGTACAGATCTTCCGCGCTTTTAAGCCTTTTACAAATCCGACCGCATCGTCGACGATCAGAAACGGCATACGGTAAATCGAGCCCATCGTCGAACGGATCGTTTTCGGATTGAAGATATCCGCGGTACCGCGGCTCATGATGATGCCGGTGACTCCTGCGCCCTCTGCGGTGCGGATGATTGTTCCGACATTTCCAGGGTCCTGCAGATCCTCAAGTACCATCAGAAGCGGTGTCTTTCCGTTGTCCATCACCTCCTCTTCGGTGTAATGCGGCATGCGGATCACACTTAAAACACCCTGCGGCGTCTTCGTGTCGCACATGGACTGGAACACGCGGTCGTCCACTACTTCGTATTCTGTCCCGTCGGACGGCATTTCATGCATTTTGCTGCCGCTCTCAGACACATATACTTTTTTCAGCCATTCCCGCGGCGCTTCCTGGAACATTTTCCAGCCCTCCGCCACGAAAACGTCCTGCTCCCGGCGTTCTTTTGCTTTTTTGTTCAGCGCAATAATGTTTTTTACCTGTGCATTGCTGCTGCTTGTAATCATGAATGGTCCCCTCATTTCCTGTTTTTCATCAATTTGGCAAGTTCTTTGTTTTCGCCGATCAGAATCAGCACTTCCTCTGCGCGGAGCAGCGTCTTCGGATTGACCGTGACACGGATGTCTTCCCCGTCCTTGACGGCGATTACGTTGATACTGTATTTCTTCCGCAGATCCAGCTCCTCGAGGTTATGCCCCGTCCACGCTTCCGGCACGGGAAGCTCTACCATGGAGAACGAATCCGACAGCATGAAGAAGTCCTGGAAGCCGCCGGAAATCAGGCTTTTTCCGAGGCGGATGCCCGTCTCACTTTCCGCCATCACGACGCGGTCCGCGCCGACTTTTTTCAAAATATTGGCATGCATCTGGCTCATGCCCTTTGCGATGACGAGCGGCACGCCCGCCTCTTTTGCCTGCAGGGTGGCGAGGATGCTCGACTCCATATTTTCAGAGATGCCGACGATCACGACATCCATGTTGCTGATGCCAAGCGATGCAAAAACACGGCTGTCGGTGATGTCCGCGCGCGCCGCATAGGTAACAAGATCGGCAATTTCCTGTACCGGCTCAGCGTCTTTATCAACGGCAAGCACTTCTTTTCCTGCCTGCGCAAGTGTCGTTGCTACAGAAAAACCAAACTTTCCAAGTCCAATGACTGCATACTGTTTACTCATTTCTTTTCCTCGTTTTCTGAAATCTGTCCTGTTTTTTATTTTCCCAACTATCCAATCAGAATCCGCTGCTCCGGTCTCTGAATATCGACATCTTTTCTTCCTGTTCTGCGGCGCAGTGCGACAGCCAGCGTCACCGGCCCGATTCTTCCCATAAACATAACCAGAATAACAATCACCTTTCCCATAAAAGGAAGCGTCGGCGTCAGGGAACGGGTGAGGCCCACCGTTGCAACCGCAGAAATAATTTCATACGTACAATCCAGCAGCGGGCTTCCGGTTACGGAAATCAGCAGCACGGTGGCAGTAAAGACTGTCGTCAGTACAAAAAAGAAAATGACGACAGCGGTACGGATATTTTCTTCCATCACTTTCCGCCCCCAGGCCACCGTATCTGAGTCTCCGCGAATATAGGAGGCAACCAGCACAACCAGAATGGCAACCGTTGTCGTCTTAACACCACCTGCCGTTCCCATCGGGGAGCCACCGATGAACATGAGAACCATACTTACCATTGCAGAGCTGTCCGAGAAATCAGCCTGCGGGATCGTCTCAAAACCTGCCGTTCTTGTCGTCACGGACTGAAAAAAAGCCGCCATGACCTTCTGCGCCGGTTTCAGGCTGCCAAGTGATGGCGCGTGATTCCAGTCCAGTGCAAGAATCAGCAGTGCTCCACCGAACACCAGAATCATGGTTGTCGTTAAAACCAGTTTCGTATGAAGCGTGAATCCTCGCACAAAATTTTTACGGGGCCGTTTTCCCTTCACAAGCTCCTGCACCCGCTCCATAACTTCCCACCAGACGGGAAAACCAAGACCGCTCAAAAGAATCAGTCCCATCGTCGTAAAGTTTATCAGCGGGTTCGTTACAAACGGAGCAAAAGAGGCTTCGCCAACGAGATCGATTCCCGCATTACAGAAAGCGGAAACGGCGTGAAAAATACTGTAGCCGATTCCCTTCCAGAAGCCATACTCCGGCACAAACCAGAAGCTATACAGAACCGCCCCCGCAATCTCTACGGTTGCTGTTCCAATCAGAAGCCGGCGCACGATGCCCACACTGCCCTTTAAAACCGGCAGATTATAGGTATCCTGAATTAATTTCCGGCTCTGCAGACTGATTTTCCGGCGCAGGATCAGAAACACCATCGTCAGGCACGCCATGATGCCAAGACCTCCGAACTGAATCAACCCGAGGATCACAATTTTTCCAAAGGTACTCCATGTCGTCGCCGTCGGAACGGTGACAAGGCCCGTCACGCAGACAGATGTCGTTGCGGTAAACAGGGCGTCGAGCCAGTAAACGCTTTTTCCGTCCGCCGCAGAAACCGGCAGGCAAAGAAGAATCGTTCCCAGCAGGATTACCGCCGCAAATCCCAGCATCATAATCCGCTCCGCCGGTGTGTGCCATTTATTTTTGCTTTGTTTTTCGGCCATCGCTCCTCCTATTCTGCCGCTTCATTTTCTGCTTCACTGCTGTAGTAGAGCTTTCCGGTCTCACTATCCGTCACGGTAATATCCGCAAAATATTCCCCGCAGGAACCCTCACACTGGTAATAGACGTCAAACGAAACCGTCATGTCATCTTCTCCTTCCAGGTATTCCGCGTGAACCTGATTTTTCGCGGTCCCCGTCGTTCTGCTCCACACTTTATCATCCGCAAGAAGCTCCTTTTTGATCTTCACAGGAAATTCACTGGATGCAATTTCGTGCTGATTGGACTCGTTTTTGATCCGGTAATAGAGATTCATGTACAGCCCGTCATCTTCCTCATGGAAAAACCAGCCGTAGATATCATCCTCCGCAACAATCGTCGGCTGGATCAGCTCAGCGTTTGTTTTGGTCGTGAATGCATTCATCTCATGCGTAAACTCATTCTGCATCCGGCGATGCTTCATCAGCCAGCTGCCTTCCTTCACACCGGCCGCAGCCACGGCAAGAACGACAGCGCCGATGCAAAGGCCAATGATTTTCTTTTTTGTCATTATTTAATTTCCCCTTTTCTTTTTGAAATACAAAAATAAGATACCCCTAAGAACATACTTATGAGTATCTTATCAGTTTGCACATATAAAGTCAACGGAGCCGGTGGAGACTTTCCTGCCACCGTTGTGTGTAGTTTAAAATTATCCTGAAGCGAGGAATATCCCCGTCAATGACGAGGATATCTTCGATGCTTGTGTTTAATAATCTGCTTAAAATGAGAAAGTTGTCCAGACTTGGCAGGCACTTGCCGGAAATCCATTTATAGACCGCCTGTGGATTTTCAAAACCCATGGCATTCTGAATGTCTCTCACGGTGTATCCGCTTTCACGAAGAAGGGATTTGATGCGGCTGCCAGTTTCTTTCTGCTGGATTGACAAATAAATTGGTTCCATCCTGCACCTCCATATGTTTAAGCCATCCCGAAACACAGTTTTATCTTATCATCCGGTACTGGAAAAATCCAGTTTTTTCTTCCTGTTTCTACACAACCCGAATGATCTGTTCATACAAAAGGATTTTCTTTTCATCTACATTCCGATTGTCGTGTGCTGCAAGATTGTTCCGTCCCTCTTCCATCTCTTCTTCGGATGCAAGCTCCTCTTTCCACCAGCTCAGGTGATTGATCCGGTACGGCTTCCAGCCGCGGTCAAAAATCTCATCTCAACGACTCTCTTGCATATGCGCTTTCCTTTTTACCGCAAGAAGATGTCTAGAGCGTGTGGCGAACTTCCTATTTCTTTTCTTCTATCAAATGATGATTCAGCCATTTTCCTGATTTGAACCGGATGGTAAAGAGAATGGACCGCAGGCTCCAGTCTGCCGCCATACCGATCCAGACCGCAATCGGGCCGAATCCCCATACGCGGCACAGGTAAATACAGAGACTCACACGGCACAGCCACATCGTACAGCAGGACGTGATCATGGAGAATTTTACATCTCCCGCGGCCCGCATGCCGTATCCCGGGACAAACGCCATGACCCAGCAGAGCGGCTTTACAATCGTGATAAAGATCATCATCTGCATGCAGAGCTTTGCACTCTCTGCCTCCATACCGCCGATCATCGTAATCGGTTTTGTCAGCACAAATACCAGCAGACAGCTTGCAACGATAACCACTTCTGACAGCCAGCACAGTTTTTTAATATAGTAGATTGCTTCATCCTTCCGGCCCGCGCCGAGACACTGCCCGACTACCGTCATCAGTCCGATGCCGACACCGATCGCAGCGACACCGTTCAGGTTCTCAAGGATGTTCGTCATCGCCTGCGCGGCAATGGCAACCGTGCCAAGTGTGGACACAGTGGACTGAATCGCCAGCTTTCCAAACTGGAACATACTGTTCTCGATTCCCGATGGGATACCGATGAACAGTATTTTTTTGATCAAACCAAAGTCCGGCCGAATGGAAAGATACTGCTTCACAAAAATCGGTTTGCTTTCATCCCGAAGCTTCCACAGTACGACAACCGCACAGAAAATACGCGAAATTAAAGTCGAAATCGCGGCTCCTTCGACACCCATGTGGAAGCCGAAAATAAGAATGGCATTTCCGCCGATGTTCATAAAGTTGGAAATCACCGAAATCACCATCGGACTGCGGCTGTTGTTCTGCGCCCGCAGAATCGATGCGCCCGCATCGTAAAGACCGATAAACGGGAATGACAGCAGCGTAAACAGGAAATACACCTGTGAATTTTTCATAACATCCGCTTCCACTGCCCCGAAAATCACGCGCAGCAGCGGAACACGGAAAATCAGACAGCCCGCGGATAATGCGACGGACAAAACTGTCATAACAAAAAGCACCTGTTGTGCCGAACGGATTGCTCCATCCCGTTTTTCGCTTCCAATATACTGCGAACAGAGAATCGCTCCTCCTGCCGCCAGCGCAGAAAGCGCCTGAATGACTAAGATATTAATGGAATCCACCAACGAGACTGCCGAAATTGCGGCAGACCCGACATTGCTGACCATCATCGTGTCGACAGTTCCCATCAGGGAAGAAAGTAACTGTTCAATGATGATCGGAATTAAAAGCTTGCGAAGATCCGTGTTACTGTATAAATGAGTTTGTTTTGTTGTAGTTTTCATTGTTTTTACTTCTGCATGACCTCATCTGCCGGATATGCTTTGCCAGCCCTGCCTTTTCCACACCTTTCTTTTTTCTCTCCATTCTATTCCATTTGACGACCCATTGCAATCATTTCGCGAATTTTGCTCTTATCTGATTATTTTTATCAAGCACAACATACTTTTCTATCTCATAATGACTTTTTCAGTCTTTCCAAATCTTCGCTGTCCGGATGTGACAAAGCACGGTCAAAATTCTGAATCAGCAGATCAAGATTGGCCGGATGTTCCAGGTTTTCTTTCATTTTCATATACCGTTCGCGCACAGACTGTGGCATCTTTCCCTGGCACATATACTCACCGATGACCGTATTGCTTGCATCGATCGACTGTTTGACTTGTCCGAGAATCTTTTCAAAATAGGCATCACTTCCGCCAAATCCAGCTGTTCCAAACAGGAAAATTCTTTTATTTTTAATTTCGACAACAATTCTAATGTCTTTTGGTCCGCATTCCCTTTGTCCGTCCAAAATCCGATATAGCATACGTCGGATTGCGGTACCTGCGAATCGTTTGTGCCAAAATAATCGCATTTGTCCTTTGGCAACGTTTCATAGATTACATCAGCCAGCTTCTTTGTATTACCCGTTAAGCTGCAAAACAGGATCGAATAATGTTCTTTTATCATAGCCCATACACCTCCAGTTCAGGTATTTATGTGGAAAATCCACTTTTTTGTAAATTGTATTATCTCTTCAGATCACATCTCGATTTCGCTTACGCTGCATCCCGATGTTGCTTCTCACTATTTCCTCTCAGGCTTTTAAGTCAAGCGGATATTCGCAATCCGCTTCGCTACTTGCTCATAACCGAATAGCTGCTTTGCAGCTTCAGTTAAACTTAAAAATATTAAGTCCGGTTTCTTCATCATGAACTCTGTCCACTCTTCCGCCAATTACCGTGATGACCATCTCACAGGTTGCACTGACAATCGCTCTGTTCAGGTGTCCTCCAACCACCTCGCCGTTCTGATTTCCGGCGCTCATATGAAGGTGTGCATAATATTCTCCGTCCATTGTATTGATTGTACCTGTCAGTGATGTAATTTCATAATACCCTTGGAAGCTGTTTGCATCATATTTCTTTTTGTCTGTCTTATATACTCCAACTGTGAAATCGTTGATCGCTCCAAGAGCCTGGATACTGGCAAGCTTTATATTCTCCTTTATGGCAATTACCTTCAGCTGCTCCAGTATTTCCTCGTCTTTGTCAATCCTTGCTACTATGACATTGTCAAATTTTCTGTATTCCATTTTGTTCTCCTTTCTCTTTCCGTCTGCCACTTTTCAGATATTTCCTGCAATCATCTCAATATTTGTTCAGGAAATGCTCCCTGTTCGGATACTCCTGCCGATATGCCCGGAGGGCGGCTTCCCGGAGCAGGGTGAATTCTTTTTCCATGTGAAGCAGGCGTGGTGCCTTGAACGCGATCACACTGATCTGTTCGGCGATTTTTTTCGCGATTCCTTCTTCGGACAATTGTCCCATGCCGAATACCAGAGAGGTAAATCCTCTGCCTCCTCTGCTGACCTGAATAAATTTCAGGAATACATTGTACAGTTCATCTGCAAGAATTTTCTGGTATCCCTCATCTGACTGCATGGCTTCCGCCAGGCACAACGTAGAGAGAATCCGGGCTCCCATCTTTCTTCTGTCGCCTCCCGGATCCAGAGAGGTTCCTTCCGCCAGATACTTCAGTTCCATCAGGCATTTGACAAATTCATCCTTCTGGAGCCTGCGTTGTCCGTATCGGGCCGTCCAGAGCCGAGCCCGGTATTCTTCTTCCCAGGCTTCCTCCTCTCCGATATATTCTTTTAAGATCTGCTGCCGTTTTGCCGGATCTGTCTCCTGATAAAAATCTTTGGTCCATGTATGTTCCATCTGTCTTTCCTCATTCTGTCAGTCGGATATTCGCAATCCGCTTCGCTGCTTGCTTGATTGGTTTAAAATAAAGACACGTCTTTACTTACTCTTTCTGCCTGCAAACGCAGTCTTCCTGCTTACATTCCGGAGTGGGAAATCGTCTCTTCTGCGTTCAGGTACTCATCGATGTTGCTGCCGTCTACCTTCTGATATTCTGAAAAATAATACCGGCCTTCTTTCAGGCTTTCCTGGTCAAATTCCTCTCCCTCGAACAGCTCCACTGCCATTTTCGCCATTTTCTTTGCCTGATCCACTCTGTCATTTAGGATGCTGCCCTGCATCTCTCCTGCCTTTACGGCTTCCAGAGCCTCTTCCAGGCCATCAATTCCGAAGATCACCGGCCATTCTTCACGGACATAGCCTGCTTTCCGATAGGCCTCCACAGCCCCAAGTGCCATCTCATCGTTGTTGGACATAACAAGTTCAATCTTTTTTCCGTACTGGCTGATCAGACGGTTCATGCGGTTTTCCGCCTGTCCCCGGTTCCAGTCCGCTAACTGATAGCTTAGCTTTTCCAGTATAACATCATTCTTCATCAGTGTCTTTACGGAATACTCTGTTCTGCTGATGGCATCCTGATGGCCTGCTTCTCCTTCCAGAAGCACGTATTGGATCTTTCCATCCTGATTTTTATTCGACTTCCGGATGGCTCTTGATGTATTCTTCTGCAATCTCGCCCTGCATAATCCCGGACTGTTCTGCATCACAGCCCACATAATACAGCTTTTCCCACTGCATCAGGTCTTCCCTTACCGGTTCCCTGTTAAAAAAGATCACAGGAATGTCTTCATTCCTTGCCATTCGGATGATCCGGGACGGAGCTGTCCGGTCCACAAGATTGATACAGAGCACATCACAGCCGGCATCAATCATCTCTTCCACCTTTTCGTTCTGTTCCTGCTGATCGTCGTTTCCGCTTTTTGTCGATACGATAATCCTTCGTTCTTTGTTTTCCATGGCTTTCAGCTGCGCCTTCAGTTCATCCGTCAATCCATTGATAAAAGGATCATCCTGAGTGTAGGTTATCACTCCGACCCGCAGGGTTTTCTCTGTCTGGTCCGACTTGCCGGAACACCCCGACAGCACAAGCACCGCACTCCCTATCGTGGCAGATAATAATACTGCCACCCTTCTTTTCTTTTTATTCATAGGAATATAAAAACCTTTCTAAATCTTCGTCCATAGAGAAATTTTCCTTGCCAAGTACCTGATATTCGGTTATATATCCTTGCATTTTATAAGACCTGTGCTCGATCCTTTTGGTTATTTCTTCCACACTTTTATAGCCGATTTCATATCCGTCCGGCACAGCCAGCCCCTGAATGTTTCCGTTATCCAGAAGTGCAATCGTCTTCAGACTGTAACCCACTCCATAGAGCTCCGCGCCCTCGTATGTTCCATTTTCTGCCTGCTCTCCAAACTCTTCCAATATTCCTGCATCCAGGATGACAAGAGCATCCGCCTCTGTTTCCTTCTTCATCCGCTCCACAATGTCCTGTTCTTTTCTCCGGTAAATACACCAGCTGATCTTGCTTTCGCTGCCTTCCAGCGCCTCGTTCAATCCACAAATCTCCGCCTGTACAGCCTCGGACATTTTCCAGTCGGCGATAATTCCGATCTTCTGCTTTTTTGTTCTCAGCCGTTCTCCCAGCCATCTTCCGATCTCCCGGTAATCCGGCTGGATCGTGGGACTGGCAGTTTTCCCTTCTTTTACCGCCAGACCATCTGCAATCAGCAGATACGGTTTATTTCCACACTCTTTTTTCAGCATATTTTCCGTCTCATGACCGGGTGCCGGATATATGATAAAGCCATCAATATCGTTGTCCTTCTGTTCCCTGATAAATTCTCTTTCCGCCTCCGGCCCGTCGATCTCTTCCGTATTGCAGATGATCATATGAACGTTGTTCTCTGCCGCAGCCTGCTTCATTCCCTTGATCAGGGCATCCCAGCGTTTGTCACCGGACTCCGGAAGAATCACCGCAATCCGGGGCTCTGCTACGTTCTGATCGAAAATCTTCCATACAAAGAATACTGCCAGCAGCAGCAAAAGAAACTCAATTATAAGAAATTTCATTCTGTTCTTTTTCATCCGCCCGGTCTCCTCTGTATGTATTTTTGTAATTCCAATGCTTCTGCGTTTTCCGGTGTATATGGGATTGCCGGAATACGGATCGTAACCCTTGTTCCTTCGTCCGGTTCGCTTTCTATGGAAAGTCCGTATTCTTCGCCAAACATCAGCCGGATTCTGGAATGCACATTGATTACGCCCACACCGGAACCATGCTTCGGAACCTTGCTGTTATCCGTCAGAATATTTTCCAGGACTTCTTCCCGCATGCCCATCCCATTGTCTTCGATGGTGATCAGAATGTCCTCGTCTTTCTTTTTTCCGCTGACGATGATCATGCCGCCATCATCCTCATCCATATTGCCAACGCCATAATAGATGGCATTTTCCAGGATGGGCTGGATCACCAGCTTTACGATGCAGCAGTTTTCGATCTCTTCCTCGATTCGGAATTCTGTTTTAAACCGCTCTTTGTACCGGGCCAGCTGGATATTCATATAGCTTCTGCTGTGCTGCAGCTCATCCTTAATGGGAATGATGGTCTTACCGCGGGATAGACTGACACGAAGTAATTTTGCCAGTTCAGAAATCATACGAACCGCTGCTTCATTTTCCTGGGCTTCCACCATCCACGTGATGGATTCCAGTGTATTATACAGAAAATGGGGGTTGATCTGGCTTTGCAGGGCATCCAGTTCACTTTTTCTTCGTTCATTTTGCTGCCGGATGATCTCGTCCATCAGTTTTTCGATCTGTTCATAGGACTTCTGCACAGAATGTCCCAGATGGCGGATCTCCGAGGAGCCGCCGATATAGATATCCGGTTTTCCTCCTGCCTCGTGGGCCTTGACGGAAGCATCCAGCTCCCGGATCGGTTTGGATATCTTCCGGGAAACCAGCTGGTTTCCCTCCAAAAGCATGACCATAAGAACCAGAACAGTAGCAAATACATAGTAACGGAAGTTCTTGTAGTTTGCCGCCTGCACACTCTCCGGCACAACACCGATCATTTTCCAGCCTGTATAGGCTACGCTGCCGACGATCACGGTCTCGTTCTGACCGCCGGAACGGATCTCGTAGGTTCCGTCCTCGTATTTTGCCGCGTCCAGACTGTTTTCTTCAAATAATCCGCGGTTTAACTCCGTTCCCCGTGGATGATAGATCATCTCTCCGTCCTGACTGGTCAGATAATAGTAGATTCCGCCGGAACAGTCATTGATCTGCTTCATCACGTCCCTGATCACAGAATATTTCATATCCAGTAAAAGAATACCGGTTTCCGGTGTCTCTCCCTTGTTGACATCTACATACCTGCTCAGGGAAACTACCCATTGGTACCGATAAGAGCCGTCCTCAAACAGCTCCTGGATATGCGGTGTGGAAAAGTGTATATTTTCAATGGCATCTTCCGCATTTTTATACCATTCCTGCGTCTGCACCTTCACATTTTTCTTTTCTGCCGCCACCGGCTCCGATGCAATCAGATTTCCTTTGGGGTCATACAAAGCCAGGCTCTGGATCTTATCGGAGTTGGTCTCATAGAGCAGACTGAACTGCTCCGAGAATTCCCCGCTGGATATATCAAACTGCTGGACCACGTTGTAGTTTGCCCCGTTTATAATCTGCCGGATATCCAGCAGGTCTGCATCTAACCGGTCCACGGTAGCCTCTACAGTAGCTTCCGTGTTGTCCACTGCTGTTTTTTCCAATGCCAGCTTGAATCGATGGTAAAGCAGCAATCCCATTACAATGATCGTAACCAGTGAAATCGCCATAAGGACAGACAGGATAATCGACTGTATGTTAAATACGATGTTCTTCCGGGAATCCGGCTTTCTTTTTCTATCTTTCATGTATTTTCCCTTTCACCTGTTCCCTATTTTCCGGAAGCTCTGTATTTGGAAGGGGAAACACCGAATTTCTTTTTGAATACATAGCTGAAGTAGTTCGCATCCTGATATCCCACTTTTTCTGCGATCTTATAGCTTTTTTCATCGGTGTTCAGCACCATTTCTTCTGCCCTGTCCATTCGGTAATCGGTAAGATAGGAGACAAAGGACTGACCGGTTTCCTTTTTAAAGATGGACGAAAAGTAAGAATTGGACACACCAAGATCTGCGCACACATCATCCAGCGAGAGCGCCGGTTCCATATATCTGTCTTTTACGATGTTCTGTGCATCGGTGATGATCCGTCTGGAGGTACTGTTTCTGGTACTTCTCAGTTTTTCGCTGATCGCCATAGACATATTGATGATCCAGTTTGTCATAGAGCTTTCATCCAACTGAGTCACTCTTTCATAAAGGTTCTGTACATTTCCGGAAATTTCATTGAAATCCATGGAATTATTGGCACAGAATTTGAAAAATCCGCTGACAATCTCCATGGTAGCCAGATTGTACTGGCTGATGGTGGCTGCATTCTTATGGAGCTTTTCTGTCTCTTTGATGGCTTCTTTCCGGATCTTCTCCTGATCCCCTACATGGATGGCACGAAACAGCTCCTGCATCCTTGTCTCTTCTAAGGGAACCGCCTTTTTTGACTCTTTAGGAACGATCTCCGCGATATTGATGGCTCGTTTCGTTCCGTACAGGACACGATAGGATACCGCCTCTCTGGCTCCCTCGTAGGAAATACTGATGTCGTACAGACTGTTGCAGACGGTTCCGATCCCTGCGGTAACCGCCGCCCCCATAATTCTCCATGCCCAGCGGCAGAACCGGTCACACTTGTCCGTCAATTGAGCTATCTCATCTTCTGAATGGAGTTCCATAATCAGAATGGTATTACCCATATAGATGAATTCCTGGCAATTACAGTTCTCCATCAGCCGCTGTTTGATCTCCCGTTCCACGGACATGGATAACAATAAGGGATTCATGCCATCCGGCACATCATTTTCCGAGGTATGAAAGATAATGCAGCAAAACAAAGGTCCCTTCATATCCACCTGATAATCCAAAAGGAATCGTTCATAGTCCTCTTCTCTGACTCTTCCTTCAATCAGGGAAATGAAGAAATTGGACTGCAGCTTTGGTAATACCTCCTGGAAATAGTCTTCCAGTTTTTTTACATTTAACTTTTCTTCCCGTTCCCTGTCCAGTGTTGTTTTCAGCTTCATCAGGCTCTCTGACAGCTCGGTGGCGCTGATGGGTTTCAGCATATATTCCTTAATCTCCAGATGGACGGCCTCTTTCGCATACTCGAATTCGTCAAAGCCGGTGCAAAGCATAATGTAAATATTAGGATAGTCCTGGTTCAGTTTTCTTGCCAGCTCCAGTCCATCCATGTAAGGCATTTTAATGTCCGTCAGTACCACATCCGGCTGAAGTTTTTCCACCAGCTCCAAAGCCTTCACGCCGTTGGTGGCACTTCCCACTACGTCAAATCCCAGATCATTCCAATGGATCTTTTTTTTCATAACATCGATGACCTCTACTTCATCATCGACAAGAATCACTTTATATTGTTCCATTCTTATCCCCCTGTTTTCCGGAGTACGTTGTTGTTCCTTCATTATAGCAGAAGATTGCTCTCTGCTGAATGAATAGTTACAAAAATTTTTGCCAAAACAGAATAAAAGACCGCCCTAGTCATCCATCGGACGACCGGGCTGTCTTATATTCTATCTGTTTATGAATCTTTCATTATTTTTTCTGTACATATTTCAGACAGTCAAGTGTTACAGCTGCCAGAATAATGATACCTTCGAAGATGAACTGAAGGTTGGTATCAATACCCAGAATCGTCAGGGCATATGTCAGGGAGGTAAAGATCAGTACACCGGTTACAACTCCGGAGATCTTACCGATACCACCGGTAAAGGATACACCACCAACTACGCAGGCTGCGATGGCATCCATATCCCATCCCTGTCCGTAAGCTGCACTACCGGAACCAACCATACGGTTACATTCCAGCCAGGAACCGAAGCCATACAGGATACCTGCCAGCATAAACGCTCCCATTGTTACTTTAAATACAGAGATACCGGATACTGCTGCCGCTTCCGGATTTCCACCTACCGCATACAGGTTTTTACCAAATGTTGTTTTGTTCCAGATAAACCATACAATGGCAACTGCTGCAACAGCCCACAGAATGATGGTCGGGAATTTTCCGATCTGCGGAATGAAAGTATTCGGGATAGCAGAATCAATCGCACCGAAGGATACACCCTTGGTCGCATAGGTAACCAGACCGAAGATGATCAGCATGTTCGCCATGGTAGAGATAAACGGATGCATTTTGAATCTTGCCATGAAGAATCCGGCAATCATGGCAAATACTGTTGTAAAGATCACACACATTAACAGTGCAAACAGTGCTTTCGCTGTAGCAGGCATAGCGGAGAAGTCAAATACATGGCCGAATACGGCACCTGTATTGATTCCGTTATGCATAATGATGGTTGCTGTAACCATACCCATACCAACCATACGTCCTACGGAAAGGTCGGTACCTGTTAACAGGATCAGACCGGCAACACCAAGTGCAAGGAACATACGCGGGGATGCCTGCTGTAAGATATTCAGGATGTTGGTAACCGTCAGCAGCTGTGTATTTTTAACGATCGGTGTGATGATACACAGTGCGATAAAGATCAGAATGATTACGATATACAGACCGTTTTTGTACAGGAACTGAGATAAATCGAAGGTATATCTGTAATTTTCCAGTTTCTGTATTCTCTGCTGCTGGAATGTGAATTTGGACGCTCTCAGCAGGTCGATCAGATGATATTTATGCATGAATGCTTCATGTCTTCTGTCCTTGATTTCCTGGAGCTTTGATTCATGAGCCATCTGTGCGTCAAACAGTTTGTTTTTGAGCACGTATTTCTCGGCCTTGATCTCTTCTGCATCCTTCAGAGAAGCAATCTTTTTCTGATGCTCGCTCTTCAGATCTGCTTTGATCTTCTCGTATCTGCTGTTTTCTTCTGCTTTTGCAGCTTTGCAGCTTTTGTTTACTACATCGTAATAATCCTTTTTGTAATGCGCAGCCAGATAGCCTTCTGCCTCTGCGACCAGCTTTTTAATTTCTTCTTTGTTGTCTGCCTCTACTTTTTTTGCATTTTCCAGTCTCTTTTTTGTCTGTTTTCAATGATCTTATCTCTCTGTGTTGCGGATAAGTTCTTGTTTTCTTTTGCGATCGCGATCTGTTTTTTCAGATCGCTCACTTTGTCAAAGCCGTCTGCACGTAATGCATCGATTTTTTTCTGGATTTCTTCCACATATTCATCGATCGGCTTCAAAAGCTTTGCTTCTTCTTCCGACGAAATAATAACGCTGTTTTCTGCCATTTCCAATTTTCCTCCTGTTACAGGTATTTAGCACTGAGTCTCAATAATTCTTCCTGGTTTGTTTCTTTGGTATTTACGATTCCGGCCAGACGTCCGTTAGACATAACACCGATTCGGTTGGTAATACCAAGAATCTCCGGCATTTCGGAAGAAACAACGATGATTGTTTTTCCCTGTTTCGCCATATTGATAATCAGTTCATAAATTTCATATTTTGCTCCAACATCAATTCCTCGTGTCGGGTCATCCATCATGAATACGCTCGGTGAACGCTCCAGCCATTTACCAAAGATGACCTTCTGCTGATTACCACCGGAAAGGTTGGCGATCATATCATCCGGTCCCATACATTTTGTATGCATGATCTTGATTTCTTCAGCCGTTGCACGCACCATCTTGTCATGCGATAATGCGACTCCGCTCTTATAATGCTTCATGTTTGCAATGGTAGTATTGAATGTAATATCGCCTTCAGGAACAGACCATTGGCTTTTCTTTCCTCTGTAATCAGAGCAAATCCGTGATCCATAGCATCTTTCGGGGAGGAGAAGTTCAGTACTTTTCCATCATATACGATATTTCCTTCTGCTTTTGTACGAATTCCGAAGATTGTCTCCAGAAGTTCCGTACGACCGGCACCAACCAGACCATAGAATCCGAAAATTTCTCCTTTTTTGATATCAAAAGAGATGTTCTGCAGTTTCGGTGCATATTTTGTTGATATATTCTGTACGGAGAGAATCGTTTCTCCCGGTGTGTTGTCCACAGGCGGAAATCTGTTGTCCAGAGAACGTCCAACCATAGCGGCGATCAGTTCGTTCATATCCGTTTCTTTACTTGGCTTGGTCATGACCAGACTACCGTCTCGCAGTACGGATATTTCGTCACAGATTTCAAATATTTCATCCATTTTATGTGAAATGTAGATCAGAGCAATTCCCTGTGCCTTCAGCTGACGCATCATCTTAAAGAGTTTTTCAACCTCCGGTGCAGTCAGGGATGATGTAGGTTCATCCAGTACAATGACTTTGGAATGATACGAAATCGCTTTTGCGATCTCGCACATCTGTCTCTGAGATACAGACATTTTCTTCATTGGCTGCGTCAGATCAACTGTAATTCCCAGTTTTCTGAACAGGTCTGATGTTTCTTTTTTCATTCTTCCTTCGTCGATCACCCCAACGGAATTCTTTGGGTATCTTCCAAGGAACATGTTATCTACAACACTTCTTTCAAGACACTGGTTCAACTCCTGGTGTACCATCGCCACTCCGTTTTCCAGTGCATCCTTCGGACCGGAGAAATTCACTTCTTTTCCGTCCAGTACGATGGTTCCTTCATCTTTCTGATAGGTTCCAAAGAGGCATTTCATCATTGTCGATTTTCCGGCACCGTTTTCACCCATCAGTCCCCATAATGGTTCCAGGTTTGACATTCATGCTGATATGTTTCAGAACCTTATTTCTACCGAACGATTTGCTCATGCCGTTAATCGATAAGATATATTTATTCTTATCTTCTGTCATAGCTGCGCTTCCTTTTCTTAGTAAAGAAGGGTATCATTGCTGACACCCCTCTATAATTTCATTCATTTACGGTAACGATTCAGAAACCTCATCTCGATTTCGCATGGCTCTGAATCGTTGCCATTTACACTTTTATTCTGTCTCTAAATTATTTGGAGAGAAGTGATGTATATGCTGCCGCATTATCGGTCTTAACCATGTTAATTGCAAAAGCATCATACTCGCTCGGGTTTCCAAGACGGTTTGTGATATTGGACTCTGTCTGTCCGTCTCCACCGATGTAATCTACCTTCAGGTTCAGCAGATCATCATATTTCTCCAGCAGAGGCTGATAGGTAGAGCTCAGGAAGTTATCCGATGCGTTGTAGATATTCAGCCATACTTTTTTGGATGGGCTCTTGCTTTCATCCAGCTGTTTTGCAACCTTGTCGTAAACTTTTGTAGAATCTGTGAAATCGTTGTAGTTATCGGCTGTTACAGCAATATTTAATGCGTAGTAAGATCTCTCTTCTTCGCTGTATCTGTAATCTTCACCCTCTGTCAGGCAGTTGCCGGCTTCATCTGCTGTACCGATACCGGTATTGATATCTACACCGTCCAGTGCGTTACGCAGAACTCTCAGTGTCAGGTAAGCCTGAACGTCTGCATGCTGAGAAATTGTTCCGCCATATCCTTCACCGATTGCTGCTACAGCATCGCTGTTTGCATCATAACCGAAGGTAGGAACTTTGTTGTCTTTTGCCCATGCATTGAACATTGACATTCCCATACCATCGTTGTTGGAAACTACAACATCGATCTGATCACCGAAGGAAGCTGTCCATGTTCCGATCGCGTTACCAGCTGTTGCAGCATCCCATGTTGCACCTGCTGAGTTTTTCATTTCCTGAGAAGCCAGCTCACGGATGGTATATGTTTTTCCGTCTACATCCAGAGTTGCATCCTGCACAACCTTTGCTTTTCCGTCTACGTTTGTTCCGGCCGGTGTAGAATCTACTCCGCCGTCTGCATCTACACCTGTTCCAAGTGCGGAACGAACACCACGTGTACGAGCGATAGAATCGTTATGTCCGATATCACCGATTGCCAGAACATATCCGATTACGCCGTCACCGTTTCTGTCGATCGTGTCTGCGTTTTTCTTGATGTAATCCAGAACCATCTGTCCCTGCAGCTCAGCACCTGATTTGCATCGAAACCTACATAATAAGTATTTCCGTTGAAGTTCAGAGCATCTTTGTCCAGTTCGCCGGTAGCACTGCTGGATGGCTGACGGTTGAACCAGCACAGAGGTTTGTCCTTGTTTTCTACGCTTCCGCCCGTTGATGCCGTAGAATCTGCTGTTTCTGTTTTCTGGGTAGAATCTTTAGACTCTGATGTGGATCCTCCACAACCAGCCATGGATACTGCCATAGCTACTGCCATAATTGCTGCTAATGCTTTTCTTTTCATTTTTATTCCTCCCGTTTGGTGATTTTGCTAGATTCGCTTCGTTCCTAGCTGATGAATTCATTATAATCACAAGAGGCCTGAAAAAAAATAG
>ENA-OQKB01000011-OQKB01000011.1-human-gut-metagenome-genome-assembly--contig:-NODE-11-length-46584-cov-4.647007_pt1 | contig 46584 bp, 64 predicted proteins | sample MGYA00242646_ERZ504793 | MGnify/ENA primary metagenome ERZ504793 (study PRJEB26092, sample SAMD00036409) | human gut metagenome | host: Homo sapiens | study: EMG produced TPA metagenomics assembly of...
TAAGATATTCTCTGTGCGGATTCTCTAGTTGCTTCATTTTTGTTCTTTCAGCTATTAATGTTATTTCGCGTATATCGGATTTAGTAGCCATGTTTTTCCCTAACTCTGTAAGCATTGCGATTTCTTTTGAATCTTCTTTAAGAGCTATATTTTCACCTTTCTTCTTTGCGTAAGATTGATAAATAAAAAGGCAATACTCCAAATGGCATTTCCTACAAAGAATAGTATTCCAATTATTAAATAGTCCATATTATTCTCCTTTCTCTAATTTAATTTTCTTCCCACAATGAGGGCAAGTGATAGCATTTTCATCCTCTCCTTTCACTTCTTCCGGTGACGCAAAGAGCTGCCACATGGGTACATCTAAGGCAGTGGTAAATTTTTTCAAGTGTTGGGTACGATGGTGACACTATCATACGTGAAAGACTCTCACGTGCGATACCTAATTTGTCAGCAAGGCTTGTTATGGTTAAGCCTTTCTCTTTTATTACTTCTTTGATTCTATTCATGGTTATATGATTTGTTTTTACAAAGATACGCTTATTATATGAGTGTGATATATATCTATCACTAAATAGTGTTAAATGTGATATTAAATATCACTCTTTGTTTTGATATGTGATATATATACCTTACATTTGTATCATCAAACAAGAAGTAATAACAATTAAAACATAGAAGATATGAAGACAACAGAATTTAAGAAAGGTCAGTCAGTGGTCGTAACTACTAAAAAGGGCAAAGTAGAGGGCACTATATCATGCGTTGATATGAATGTTTGCACTTTTGAAGTTGAATACTCTGTGGATTACCTAAAAGAGGGCAAAACATGGACTATGATTTGTGTGCCTGCAAGAGCGATAGAATTAGCATAAGTTTAATCAGCAGGGCGAAAGCCCTGCGCAATATAGAAGAATATGAAACGGTATTATTTAGAGCTTAACGGTGTATTTGTGAAAGATTCTAATTCTCTTAAAATCATAACAAGACATTATGAAAATTACCGTAAAAAGTATAAAGACGGTTTAATAGGTGTCTATGACAAACAAACAGGTGAATATATATTTTGATTATTTTAAGTCCTAATCCGGTAGCTTTCGGGCTACCACAATATACACGATTATGAAAGCGGATTTAGTTTTAGTTATCAGCCCTGAAGCCCCACTGATGAAGCAATTGGGCAAAGTATTGGGTAAGTTATGTAGTATGTGCGATTTTACCACCATAGAGAGGGGGGAAAAGTACATCACCATACAGCATGATGAAACTGGGCTTGTAGTGGCTTATACGAGTGAAGAAAGATTGAATGTGAAAAATTGAATGCGAAACATTAAATATAGATTATAAATGAAAGGTAATTGTACGTTAGAACTTGATGTAGACAGTGTGGCATTGAATAATGCAATGTCTAAAGCTGTCAGTGATGCTGTAAAAAGCCTCAATATTGAGCAGATAGTAAATGCAGAAGTAACAAGAAGAATAGGCAAAAGCGTAAGCAAATCAATACAAGACGGCACATTTGTTAGAGCAGTTGCAAAGAATGTAGCCAAAGAATTTGATGCAAATATCATTGTGTCCCTTCTTGATATTGAAGAGCTGAAAACTATGGTTGCAGAAAAAATCAGTCAGAAAATAATTAGTAAAATGGGGATTTAATTATGAACTCAATTAACGACGAAAGAGGTTGCAGCGTATGCCAGCCCGGTAAAGAGAATTACACCACCTACAACACCAGGTTGAGAGGTAAGAGAGTGAGAATGTACCAGTACGATTACCGTACTGAAAGTGGTGAACTCTTTGCTTGTTGTGCGCCTACCTTAGAGGCGTGTAGAGAAAGACGGGATAAATGGCTTAGTTCACGACAATAAGCCGATTGTCGTGTATAACGATTGAAGATATTTCGTTATCTTTGGTTGTGGTAGTACCTTTGGGGTACTATCGCGGGGTGTAGCAGTGGTAGCTTTTCACTTTGACTTGGTGAAGGTCGGTTGTTCGATTCAGCCCCCCGCAACTATTGAGTATTAATTAAAAAAATGACACGATTATGAACATTCTTACATTAAGCATCAAACAGAAGTATTTCGATGAAATCTTGGCAGGCAAGAAAACCCACGAATACCGTGAAATCAGACCAACTAACGCTAAGAAGTATATCACTTACCTATGTGGCGGTAAAGAATATCCGGCTGATGCAGAACTGCCTGAAGAAGGTGAGGTAGAATTGAAGCCTATCAAGTACGATGCAATCAAGCTTCTGACAGGTGCATATACAGGTAAACGTCCTTATATTATCGTTGAAGTGAAAGCAGCAGAAGCTGTTATTCTCACAGATGAAAACGGTAATGATATTGTTTACGAACATCAAGGCGAAGAATATCTTGCTGCACAAATGAATTATACTTTGGGCAAGATATTAGAAAAACATATAGATTGATTTGTTTAATTTTTAAAATTAGAAAGCAGAGTCGCAAGAAGAATTAACAGAGTAGCCGGGCCTCGCAGAAATATGAATGGTGCAGGGGCAGGTGGTAGATTGGTTGCCAATCGTAGAGGTACAGCAAGTGCCACACAGTTAGGATCACGCAGACAGCGTTACAGTGATCTTCGTACTTCATTTGGTTTAAGTGGTGGCTAGCTATGAACAAAGTAGAACAAGCGAGTCAATATATAGACCTCATTCGGGTAAAATCGAATGAGGCTTTACTGTTTTTATCACTTGGTAAAGATTCGCTTGTTCTGCTTGATTTAGTCTATCCGAAGTTTGACCGGATTGTTTGCGTGTTCATGTATTTTGTCAAGAATTTGGAACATATTAACCGTTGGATAAACTGGACTAAAGCCAAATATCCGAAAATAGAGTTTGTTCAAGTACCACATTGGAATCTTACTTATATTCTCCGTGGCGGTATGTATTGTGTGCCAAATCCGAAAGTAAAGCTATTGAAGTTGGCAGATGTGGTAAAGGCTATGCAGCTTACTCATGGAGTTTATTATACATTCTTGGGCATGAAAAAAGCTGATGGTATGAATCGTAGGCTTATGTTGAAAGGGTATGAGGTAAACGGTTACGAGAATAACGGTATGGTTTATCCTTTGGCTGATTGGACACAAAAGGATATTCTTGCTTATATGAGGCAGCACAATTTACCCGAACCAGTTCGATATTCATTGAAAGCCAGTTCGGGAGTAGGTTTCAATCTTGATTGTATGCTTTGGATGGAGAAGAATTACCCGCAAGATTTACAGAGAATTTACAGAGTTTTCCCGATGGCTGAAAGAGTGCTTTGGGAGTATCATAATCAACAAAATTAATAAGGAGGATTGCTGAGTCAGAAAAAGAAAGACAAGAGAACAGATATATGCTCAGGCAGAAAGATTGAGCGAAGCTAACTGGAGAAGAAAAAATACATGGAGTAGCAGTGCTGCAAGCAGGCGTGCAAAACAATCTCGTGATAATCTTATAGCAAGAGCCGAAAGGAATACTCTTCGGCAGAGAGGTTTCGGTCTAAGTAATGGCTAATATGGAATTATCAAAATACATAAAGAGTGAATCGGTGGAACTTAATCGTTCTGCCATTCACTTTGCGGATTATAATCCCCGAAAACTTTCCGATGAATCACGTAAGACACTGAAACGTGGCATCAAGAAGTTTGGTTTAGTCGGTGGAATTGTCGTGAACAAGCGTACTGGTCTTACCGTAGTCAGCGGGCACCAGCGTTTGTCTGTCATGGACGAATTGCAAAAGTTTCCCGATAACGACTACCGCATTCGTGTCGATGTCATAGACGTGGACGAGCAGCAGGAAAAGGAGTTAAACATTCTAATGAACAACCCTAATGCACAAGGGACATGGGATTTTGACGCTCTTGCCCGTATTGTTCCTGATATTGACTGGAAAGATGCAGGTCTGACCGATGCAGACTTGAATATGATTGGTGTCGACTATCTTTTGCAGACCGAAGAGGAAAACTCTATTGCGGATGCTTTGTCTGATATGATGGTCCCAGTTTCCGAACAGAAAGAAGCCGATAAAGCCGCCAAGCAGTTGGAACGTGTCGAAAAGGTTGCCCACATGAAAGAGGTCAAACATCAGGTGAAAGAAAACGCACAGAAGCAAGCCGAGAACATGGATGCCTATGTGGTGTTGTCCTTTGATACCTATGAAGCTAAAGCCGCTTTCTGCGAAAGGTTCGGGTATGAACCAGATATGAAGTTTATAAAGGGAGAAGTTTTTGATGAACAAGTAGAAAGAATAGATTAATTATTGGGAGGAAAGCTGAGTTAGAAAGAAAACATATAGCCAGTTATATCAGCAGTCCAGACGAATAATGTACAACGCTGGAAGACAATACGGGTTAGGTTCTGCAAGACAAAGAAACATAAGGGATAGAACGAAATCCATAATGGGAAGATATGCTGAGAAAATAGATAGCTATTTCTCAAAAAGAGGAGTTGATGTCTATGGAAACAAGCCAATTTCTCGCCGTGTCTATATGGGTAACAATAACGGTTAAAATTATGATTGGCGATTTTATACTTTGGATAAGGAATGTTCTAAAGCAAAACCTGTTTTGTGTTCATCATTATGTTTGGAAAGGTAGTGTGATGTTCTCTGAGTTCAGGTATGAACAATGTGAGAAATGTGGAAAATTAAAGAAGTAATATGAGCAATAGTGAATCTCAAAATAGAAAAGGTAAAGGAGGAAGAAAGCCTAAGTTTGATTATACAAGCGAGGAATTTCTTTCTCTCGTGGAATCGTATGCCAAAAAGGGATTCACTGACAAGGAAATTGCTTATGCCATAGGGATTTTGCCTCAAACATTCTGCGAAAAGAAAAGTGAGTACACCGAAATATCCGAAGTCTTAGCGCGTGGGCGCGCGACAATCAATGCCACTGTAAGGGCTAAATTCCTTGCAATGGCTCTCGGTGGCATAAAAACCAAAAGCACCGTGGTAAGAAAGCTCCGTGATTCAGAAGGGAATTTGACGGGCGAAGATGAATTACAAGTAAGCGAAAGCGAGTTGGCTCCTAATTTGCAAGCAATGTCCGTTTGGCTGTACCACCATGATGAAGATTGGAGAAAGATTGAGCGCAAACAAGATGAAGACGCTGATATTCCAACAGACATAGAGCATGGCATCAACATTGATTCTTGGATTAAAGACAAGCTGAAATGATAGTACCTCAAGAAATTTACCATCCATTATACGAGGATAAGGAAAAATTTATAATTCTTATTACCGGTGGGCGTGGTTCGGGAAAGTCTTTCAATGCTTCTACCTTTATTGAGCGGTTGACTTTTGAAATGACTCCCGTAGAGAAAATAGTTCATCAGATTCTTTACACCCGTTACACGATGGTTTCTGCCGGTATGTCTATCATCCCCGAAATGATGGAGAAGATAGATTTGGACGGTACCACGAAATATTTCAAGACCACAAAGACGGACATAGTCAATAAGATGACTAAGAGCCGTATCATGTTTCGGGGTATCAAGACTTCTTCCGGAAACCAGACAGCAAAACTGAAATCCATTCAAGGCATTACGACTTTTGTCTGCGATGAAGCGGAAGAGTGGACAAGCGAAGATGAGTTCGACAAGATAATGCTCTCCATTCGCAAGAAGGGTATTCAGAACCGGATTATCATTATAATGAACCCATGTGATTCCAATCACTTCATCTACAAGAAATACATTGAGAAAACTCACAAGCTGGTAGAGATTGACGGTGTGCAGGTTCAGATTTCCACTCATCCGAATGTGCTCCATATCCATACTACGTATTTTGATAACTTGGATAACCTTTCTCCTGAGTTCCTGAAAGAGGTGGAAGATATGAAGGTGAGTAATCCTGAAAAGTATGCTCATGTGGTTATCGGCCGGTGGGCTGACGTTGCAGAAGGTGCTGTGTTCAAGAAGTGGGGAATTGTTGACGAGTTCCCGGCTTGGGCAAAGAAAATTGCTTTCGGGCAAGACTTCGGTTATACGCATGACCCGTCTGCTTCCATTCGTTGTGGTATCGTTGATAACGCCCTTTACTTGGATGAAGTGGATTACCGTACTGGATTGCTTTCTTCTGACATCATCAAGACTCTTCGCCCGTGGGGATTGAAAGTCATTGCTGACAGCGCAGACCCACGTTTGATTCAAGAGATACACAACGGAGGAATCAAGATATATGCCGTAGAGAAAGGTGCAGGCTCTATCAATGCCGGAATTGACAAAATGAAAGATATGGAGATTTATATAACCAAACGCTCGTACAACTTGCAAAGCGAGTTCAGAAAGTATGTTTGGGCAAAGGATAAGGACGGGAACTATATCAACGAACCGGAAGACCATGACAATCACGGAATAGATGCTGTACGTTACTATGTATTGGGTGAGCTTCTTGGTAAGATTCAGAAGCCGAAAGATTTAACAGGAATATTCACACATTAAAAATATAAACTATGCCATTGAATTTAGAAGAAATATTAGCATTGCCTGACATCGGGCAGAAGATAAACTACCTGAAGAAAGGTAGGAAGACTGAACTTCCCGACCGTTGCAAACTTTGGGATGATTGGAATCCGGAACGACATGAAATCATGGTTGACAAAAAGAAATATCCGGACAGAAAGGTTCTTGAAAAAGAAGCAGAGAAGCACTTCGATGAAAAAACGGGTAAGACTTATGAAATCGAAGCAAAGTATAAGACTGAACCGGTGAACCGTATCTCCATTCCATTGGAACAGGATATCGTGAACATCCAAACTGCTTTCACGGTCGGCACAGAACCGTCTATGGATTGCATTCCGACTGATGATGATGAAAAGAAGCTGCTGGATGCGGTAAAGGCTGTATTTAAATCCAACAAAATCAAATACCAAAACAAGAAGATTGTCCGTGCCTGGCTCTCCGAACAAGAAGCGGCAGAATATTGGTATGTTACCGATGATGATTCGTTTTGGGCAAAGTTTTGGAAGAAAGTTAAGACTACGTTCGGTGGCAAGGTCAAGCCCACCAAGAAACTGAAAAGCGTGTTATGGTCTCCATTCAGAGGTGATAAGCTATACCCGTTCTTTAACGACGAAGGTAAAATGATTGCTTTCTCACGTGAGTATAAAAAGAAGCTCATGGATGATTCGGAGGTCACCTGCTTTATGACTATCACGGACAAAATGGTTTATCAATGGGATTTGTCTAAAGGGTATGAAGAAAGAACTCCTTTTACTCATGGATTCCCAAAACTACCGGTTCTCTATGCTTATCGTCCTGAACCTTATTGCAAGAAGATAAAGACTTTTCGGGTCCGGTTGGAGAAACTATTATCCAATTATGCTGATTGTATAGACTACCATTTCTTCCCACTATTGAAGCTAATTGGTGATGTAGAGGGTTTCATGGGTAAGGTTAAGGATAGAATGGTCAAACTTACAGGTGAAGGTGCGGATGCCCAGTATCTGACGTGGAACCAAGTTCCGGATACGGTACGTTTTGAAGCAGAAACACTCACTAATATGGCTTATGATATGTCAAACACTCCAAGAATATCCTTTGAGACGTTGAAGGGGGTAGGCAAAGCATCAGGAACCGCTTTCCGCTTTATGTTCATGGGTGCACATATGGCGGTAGAAAATCACGGTGAGGTTATCGGTGAGTTCTTGCAGCGGAGAGTAAATTTCATTGTTTCCGCTTTAGGCTCTATCAATCCAACCGAGTTTAGCAAGGCATCGCAGACCATTGACATAGAAACAGAACTGGTTCCATATATGATTGATGATTTGAATGATAAGGTGACCACTGCCGTTTCCGCTGTCAGTGGTGGCATCTGGTCAACGCGTGAGGGAATCATGTTTGCCGGAAATGCTGATAGGGTAGAAGAGGAACTTGCAGAAATCAAAGAGGAACAAGCAGCAAAGAATGAGCAAATCGAAGATAAGGGAAAGAAAAACGCCTCTTAGTTAGAAAAATTACGGGACTTATAGTTTTAGTATAAGAAAATAGTTAGCGGTGGCTTCAAAGAGTTGCCGCTATTTTTTTGTCTCTTTAAATTATAAATATTAGAATATATTTTGAATTATAGAATTATATATGTATTTTTTGTCACACGATAATTGAGTAACCAATGAGAATATTTACCGAACAAGCATTAAAAGAATATGCAGAGAACCATCCCGATTCAAAGGTCGCTTTGCAAGAATGGACTACCATTGTGAAAAGAAGCAAGTGGACCTGTTTTGCCGATATTAAGAAAACGTTTAATAGCGTTGATAGTGTAGGTAATCAACACTATGTTTTCAATATCAAAGGCAATAACTATCGTTTGGTAGTAGTGATTAAATTCACTATTCAGTTTGTGTATATTCGCTTTATTGGTACTCATAAAGAATATGATAAAATAGATTGCGCTAATATTTAGGATTATGACAAAGATAGAAAATCAAGCCCAATATGAATGGGCGGTGAAAAGAGTAGAGGAACTTCTTCCATTAGTGAAAGATGATACTCCTTTGAATGACCCAAATAGCATAGAATTGGAGCTTCTTTCTAATTTGGTTGCTGATTATTCCGAAGAACATTTTGCATTGGGAGAACCAACACTTGTGGATGTTCTTAAACTTCGTATGTACGAAATGGGGCTTAATCAAAAATCACTTGCAAAGTTGGTTGGTGTCAGCCCATCACGATTAAGTGATTATATATCTGGTAAATGTGAACCAACCTTGAAAGTTGCTCGTGAGATAAGCCGGAAGCTAAATATTGATGCAAATATAGTGTTGGGAGTATAAGTATAAGTTTTTGTCGTGATATATTTTAGGCGTGATTCATTCGGTTTCACGCCTTTTTTTATACCATTTTACGACAATCGTTTTATTGTCGTGTATCACCTATCTGATTATTTCTCACCCTCTTTATAAATAGCGAAATTTACCGTAGAAATTTATAAATCAAATTCATACGGTATGACAATCTTAGAACAAATCTTAGCAGGGCTACAACAGAAATTCGCTGGGGTGGACACTGCTATCTTAACCCGAATCGCTACTAAAAAGGCAGAGGGTGTAACGGACGAGACAAAGGTAAACTCTATTATTGAGGGTATCAGCTTTTCGGACGTGCTTAATTCCTATGGTGATTTCCGTGCCGGGGATGCTTCAAAAACGGCAGTGACTAACTACGAGAAGAGGCATAACCTTAAAGACGGTAAGCCAATCGAGACTACCACAACCACCAAAACGGAAGAGAATAAAGACGATGTGCCTGCATGGGCGCAAGCTTTAATTGACTCCAACAAGAACCTTTCTGATAAGCTAACGCAGTTTGAAGCAGAAAAGGCTCAAGCAACACGTAGCCAGCAGATTTTGGCAAAGGCAAAGGAGTATGGTATTCCCGAAAACTACGCCAAACGATGCGCCATTAAGGACGATGAGGACTTGGACGCATACTTCAAGGACTTGAAGCAGGAGTTTGCGAATGACGGCTTTAAGGGTGTAGTTCCTCCAGATACAGCAAAAAAAGAACTGGAGAATGAGACTCAGGCGTTTGCGAAAATGATTGCAGACGACACTAAAGAAATTGTAGAACAACAAAAACAGTGATTTTATGGCAGCAGGATTTAAGTATAATCTTGAACCGGAAGTTGAGCAGGAAGAACGCTACGACGTAGAAACCGGACGCAGACGCAGAGGTCCGTATAAGTTGGACACAACCAACCTCGTTGTCGGCTCGTACTTGCCCTCATTCACACCGATTGCAGCTGACTTGGTGAAGAAAACATCCCAAGTGGCTATCCGTGTGGAAGTATATGAGAAGTTTACGACAGGCTCCAATACCACATTGAAAATCAAGAAACGTTCTTTGGCTTACAAAGGTATGCACTTGGGTAACGGTGCGCATGGAGCGACAATCAACGCTATTGACAAGGCTGACAAAGCTTTTGATAAGCTGACGTTAGCGGCAGACTTTGGAGAAAATCTAGAAGCTGGAACAGTTCTTTACGAAGCGACAGCCGCAGATGGTACAACGCCCAAAGTTATCGCAAATTCAGCTCTGTATGAAAGGAAGCAGGTAGAGGATGGCATAGTATTGGTTTCCCTTTTGATGCGTGCGTTTGAAATCGAACCGACCAAGCTGGTAATGCCTTTCGCAGATATTGACAAGGCGAATATGCCGCACTTCCAGTTTAACGCTTTGGATGTCAAACAAGAAAAAGAAGCCGTATCTATTCCTAAGGCTTCTTCTAGTCAGGACGGTTTGATGAGTAAGGAAGATAAAGTCAAATTGGATGGGGTTGCAGCACAAGCTAACAAGTATACTTTAACAGCAGCTACGACTTCTGCTCTTGGAGGTGTAAAGCAGGCAGCCAAAGTGAATGATGCATCTGGTACGGTGTCGGTAGAAAACTTTAACGGATTATTGACAGCGTTGAAAAACGCAGGTATAATGGCAAAATAAAGAAAGGAGGACTAATATATGATGCTAACTATTCATACATTGTTTAATGACCCGAACATTGTAAATGCAGTGATTCAGCGTGTCCTCAAGACAAGAAAGGACACAATTTATTGGCAGCAGTATTTGGGCTTCCGTAGGACTACTACTCGTGTATTTAAAGACTACATCGGTCAGGTTACTGGCGTGATGGCTGGTTCCATCAACTCCCGTTATGGCGAAAAGCCTATCCGTGAACGCAGGAATATCGGTTCCGGATATGGTGAGATTGCCTATTTGGGTGACCGCTATCAAATCTCAATCGACCGTTTGTCTGACTTGCAGGACTTGATAGATAAGTATAATGCCGCCAAACCGGAAGACCAGAAAGCAGCCATGCGTGACATCGTGGACTTCATCTATGACGATTACCGTCAGGTATTGCTGGCACCGCACAAGCGTATGGACATTATCGTAGGCTCTCTGTTGATGACTGGAGCAGCAAGCGTGAAGAACAAGGACGACAATGCCGGAGGAATTGACTTATTGAACATCGACTTGCCGTTTAAGTTTATCAAGCCGGACACAGAGGATAAAGACTATTTCGTCACTTACTTGCAGCAGAAACTGAATGAGCGTGAAATCTATTTACGGCACATTCCCCAAGATGATTATGAGCCGTGGCACATTCATCAAGAATATTATCGGTTCAAGTGAATTTGGAGATAAGTTCAAAATGCAGCTTACAGGCAATGAAATGTATATGTCTACCGGGCTTATCACCTCGCAACTGGCTTCTACCATTTTTACAGGTATCGGACTTCCGGCTATTGAAATCAAGGAAGATTATGTGGTAGACCAAACAGGTAAGAATATCCCCATTTATGCAGATGGTCGTATTTCCCTGCTTCCGCAGGATAAAATCGGTTATATGCGCTTCCACACTCCTTATGAAGCTGTGGATGGTGTACCGGGACGTAATTACACTCAGGCAGATGGCGATATGCTGATTTCAGGTTACAAGGACGGCAATGGTCGCTATCTGGAATACACAGCCGAATGGATTCCGCAGATTGCGAACCCGAACCTGATTGTGAACTTCGATTTGAGTGAGATGAACGCATGACAGTAAACGATTATATATTACAGAAGTTTCAGACCTTCGGCGTTAACTTGTCGGAGGCTGACCTTTTCGATATATGTCTGAACGCAAAGATAAGCGGAGGGGGTGAGATGAACGAGGATTGCCAAACACGGGTGTCGGTGGCAATTGCGAAGTTCATCCCCTCTCTATTGCTTCGTGCCACTTCCATCAGCGAAAGCGGTTTTTCTATGTCTTGGAACATTCAAGGCATTAAGGATTACTATTCATTTCTGTGCAAGCGGTACGGTTTGAAAGACGAATTGAGTGATAAGCCTAAAGTGACTTTCTTATGATATTCGCCCCACACATATTGCAGGTAAAAGTTATCACCCCAATGGATAAGGATGAGTTTGGCAGACCTATTCCCGGAACAGGTGGTGAAAGCTGGCAGGAGGTGTGCAAATGCCGTTGTGATGATAACACTACCAAAGAGTTTTCATCTGATAACGGCTCTGTGTATCGTCCGAATTATCATGTGGTATGCGAGAAGAGAATTACTGTCAAGGCTGGTGATGAAGTACGTTGCATGGATGGTGATAGCGTAAGAGGTCAAGGCGAAGTTTATACAGTGAAGAGTACAAACTACTTTAACTACTCGGAATTATGGATGTAGATTTCGATTTCTCAGATGTCGACTCCTTTTTCGATGAAGGAGAATGGGAGGTCGAAAAGAAGATGATTGATGTAGGCGATGAAGCCGTGAAGTACGCAGAGGAACATGGGGATTATCAAGACCATACACTCACTTTGAGAACGTCCAATGATTACGATGTCAATAAAGACGGTTTGACATTGAAAAACGAAGCGGAATACGCATCATTCGTAGAATCTAAAGGGTATGATGTTTTGAGTAGTGCTGCTTTATTTGCGGAGAAACGATTAAAAGAAGAATTTGAAAAATGAAAAAGTACATTGGAACAAAACAGATTGAAGCAGAACCTATGACAATGGGCGAGGCTTATGAAAGAGGTTTATTACAAGTTGGCAGAGTGCCTGATGCAGAGTATGCAAAGCGCATGGGTTATCACGTTAAATATGCTGACGGGTACGAGAGTTGGTCGCCAGCGGAACCGTTTGAGGAGGCGTATAAACTCGCCGATACATCACTTGACCGTATGCAGATAGAAGCCGAAGAAGTCAATGGAAGATATGTAAAGTTAGCCGCTTTCATAGATTCAGGGAAAATGGATGAAGTCGTTAATGATATGTACAACAAGTGTTTACTGGAAATGCAGTGTTGTACAATGTTCGACTATATACGGCTTCTTGATACTCGCATACAGCGTATGCAAGGTTCTGATGGTGCAAAAGTAATAAAGATGAATTTTGGTATGGCTATTATGGCTCTCAAAGCAGGTTTTCCAATTCGTAGAAGCGGTTGGAACGGAAAAGGATTAATGGTGTTCAAACAGGTTCCAGCACATATTGATAGTGATATTATCCCCAAGATGCAATCTATTCCGCAATCAGCAAAAGACCTTATTCTGAAAGGCAAGGGCTTTATTGACTACACAAGCCAGTGTCTTATTTACAATGAGAATACCGGACGCGCTGATTCATGGGTTCCGTCTATCAGTGATGTATTTGCAGAAGATTGGGAGATTGTGGAATGATAGTAACTACCGACATAGGAAACATCCTCTACCGGGACTGCAAGGCTTTCGGAATAGATCTAGTGCCTGATGGTGAAACGCTGACGGGTGAATTGAAGTCCGAAAGGATTGTCATCCACACGAAGAAACAACAGCCGGGAAAGTATTGGAAGAAATCTTTCGCAGAAGTGAATCTATGTGTACCCAATTTAAGCGAGAATGAAGCGAACACAATCCGGCTTAACGAACTCGAAAGAAAGGCTGGCAAGCTGCTTGATGATGTAGTAAGCACCTATGACGGTACAACCTATCGTTATTCTATCGAATCAATTGGCACGGAAGCGGATACAGCTTTGAAATGCCATTACGTGAATGTGAGAATTTTATTTGAAGTAATAAATGTAAAACTATAAGATTATGATTTCAGCAGTAGGAATAAAAAGAATCTTGTTTGCCGACATTGATAAGGTAACGGCAGACATTACCCCCGAAATCGCAAAGACTTTGATTCAAGCCGCTATCAAAGCGAAAGATGAGGTTTTGAATGTACACGGGGAAACGTGGCAGATTGAGGAAACGGAAGCCTCTGTCACCGGGTACAAGAACCAATTAACGGGAAAGAATTACCGTTACGATGATGTGCCGGGAGAAGTATCGCCCGCTTTCTCTATCGGACAATATGACTGGAAGACCAAGAAAGCGTTCATGGGTGGCGATGTTATTCAGGCAACATCTAAAGATGTAGGTTGGAAGCGTGCTTTGGATAAAGTTATTATCAACAAAGCATTGTTCTGTCTGACCGATGATGATGTCTGGTTCATCTTCCCAAAATGCCGTATTGTTTCCCGTGAAGCCAATACGGATAAGGCAATTGCAATCGCTGTAAAAGGCTTGGTGCAGGAACCGGGAATTGAAGGCGTTTCTTCTGAGTATAACTACGAAGAGGGGCAGATTAAAGCTTTGCAGGCATGAACTACAGTAACCATTGTACCTACTCCTTCCGATGCGACCGTAAAGCTGGACGGTGTAACGGTCAAGTCAAAGCAGGTGAATGCTGGGGCTACCGTTCACTATGAAGTGTCGAAAGTGGGGTACGTCACTCAGTCAGGAGATATTAAAACCACTCCTTCTGAAGTTGATACCACTCTTAAAAAAGAGATAACATTGGTAAAAGCACAAGAGTGATAACCGGGGGATGGATATATACCATTCCCCCTTTTAGTTTAAGAATATGAATCAAGCAGCAAAAACGGTTTCTGATGCTTTGTTAGGGCTGGATTTCATGAATGTGGAGATAGGAGGGATGGTTTATACCATTAAACCTCCTACAATTAAAATTATCTGTCGTGCCATTCATCATTTTTCCAATATCGGCATGACTGGAGATAATGTCATGGAAGCTATTAAAGAGCTTCCTGAAGCTACTGAAGATATGCTGAAAGGTATTTCATGCTTCATCTGCGGGAATGATAGTTTGGTCAAAGAATTGGAGAACGGCACTTTTGAAGAAGTCAAAGATGCCTTGGAAGTCTGTTTCTCTATGATGGATATTTCGGCTTTTCAGTGTGTCAGCTCGATGAGGAACGTGTCGATGCTGGCAGCAAGACCGAAACAGTAGGAAACACAACGTTCTTCGGGCAGATAGCCCATTTGATTGACACGCTGCATCTGAGTTATACAGAAGTGTTTGAGATTATCCCTTATCGGAATCTGCTGATGATGCAACGGGATAAATTACGCGCAGTATATGGTGGTCAGAAGGTGAATAGAATCAGTGGTAAGGAATTGGCTAATCGTAGGAAAAAGAAATAGATATGTCAAAATTATATTTTAAGATAGGTAGTGACTGGGAAGAAGTTGTAAGACTTCGTAATGAAATTGCAAAATTAAAGCAGGAGTTAATGAGCATGGATGGCACGCAGTCTCCTGCTGCTTTCAAGGCTTTGAATGCCCAACTTGCTGCATCCAACCAAAGATTGGATGAGTTGGTGACTAATGCAGCCAAAGCTGGAGCGGAGATGGAAACGGGATTCAAAAGGAAAATCTTCGATGCTTCCCAGGCCGTGAATGGATTCACAGAGAAGATTCTTGCTCAAAAAGCGGTAGTTAAGGATATTGAAGCGGATGTAAAACGACTTGGGGATGCTTATCGTATAGCATTGAAAAGGAATCCGTTATCAGCAAATAGCAAGTTAGAAGAATACAATGCTGCCCGCAAAGCTCTTGATGAAGAAAAGGCAGCTTTATTTGGATTAACCCAGCAACAGGCAGAAGCACGTCTGTCAGTAAAAAAACTACGTGATGAATACGCCCTTTACAAGGATGACGCAAAAGAGGTTGTAGAAACTAATAATGGTATTGCTATTTCTTGGAAGAAAGCCTTGGCGGTTATTGGTGGTACTGGAGTACTGAAAGCATTAGGTGCTGAAATGATTCGTGTACGTGGCGAGTTCCAGGCTGCTGACACTGCTATTGAAACTTTATTGGGAAACAAAGAGAAAGCCAATGCCCTCATGTCACAAGTTCGTGAGTTCGCTAAAATTTCTCCGCTTGAATTTTCTGATGTAACAGCAGCCACGCAGATGATGCTTGGTTTCAACATTGAAGCCGAGAAAGTTCCCCGTTATCTACAAGCTATTGGCGATGTTTCTATGGGGAACACACAAAAGTTTAATTCTATGACTTTGGCATTCTCTCAGATGTCCGCTGCCGGTAAACTTATGGGTCAAGACCTCAATCAGATGATTAATGCAGGATTTAATCCTCTGCAAATCATGTCTGAAAAGACCGGTAAGTCTATCGCTACCCTCAAAGATGAGATGTCTAAGGGGGCTATTTCCGCAGAAATGGTTCAGCAGGCATTTATAGATGCTACTTCCGCTGGTGGTCGATTCTATCAGATGTCCGAAAACGCTTCAAAAGAGATAAACGGTCAGCTTTCTATGATGCAGGATGCGATGGATAGTGTTCTCAACGAGTTAGGTGAGAAATCGGAAGGTGTAATTATGGACGGCATTCAGATGACTGCTTCTTTGATTGAAAACTACGAAACAGTCGGCAAGATACTTGCTGGATTAGTAGTTACTTATGGCGCATATCGTACTGCTGTAATGCTTACTACTATCGCAACGAGCAAACACACGATAGCCGAGATAGCCCTTACCAATGCCCGTGTACTGGCACGGAAAGCACAAATGGCTCTCAATGCGGCAATGCTTACCAGTCCTTATGTTTTGCTGGCGACTGCCGTTGTAGGGCTTGGTGCGGCCATGTGGACTTTCCATGATTCCGCAACCGAAGCCGAAAAAGCACAGAGAAGGTTTAACGAACAGCAAGAAGAAGACTAAAAAACAAGAGGAAGAACACAAGCAGAAATTGATTTCCTTGTACAGAGTTCTCGTGATATAGCGTTGTCGGATTTACAAAGAGGTCGAAGTTTAGCGGAGTTAAGAAAAGAATACCCTAAGATATTCGCTCAATATGACATCGAAACCATTAAGTTGGCTGATATACTTAAACTAAAGCAACAGATAACGGAAGAAGATGCGAAACGTGCCGGAGAAAAGCAAACCAAGGAACTTTCTAACATTGAATCTGAAATCAAATATTACGAGAATCTGCTGAAAACTCTTTCCGGTCAGCAAGGCGTTGATGGATATGTGAAGAAACTAAAAGAATTGCGTGCTATGCGTGATGTCATGCTGCAAGAAAAAGGCAAAGGCATCTCCGAACAGTTCATTTCCAATCTTAAAGATGTTAATATTAATGAGTTTGACCGCTACATCTCTGAGTTGGAGAAGCGTATCAGAGGAAAGGGGGAAAATGGAACTGTGAAACTTCGTTTGCCTATTGATATTAAGGGTACTTTGTCTGATGAAGCAATCTATAATGTGAAAGACATAAAAACACTTATAGATACAGCAAAATCAGTCAAGCAAACCCGAATTGATTCAGAGAAGAATAAAACTACCTACAAGCAGGATTATGAGAAAGCGAAGAAAGACTGGGATGATGCTAAGAAGAAACTTTCTGAAATAGAAAAGAATAAATCCAAGTTTACTTCAAAGCTGTATGAAGAAGCTAAGAAACGAGTAGAAACAACTGAAAAAGCCTATAAAAATTTGGGCGGTATTACTGGTAGTTCTTTGACCAAGCAGGAAAAAGCTGCTGAAAAGCAAAAAAAAGAACAAAAAAAGACAGCCGAACAACTTCTTTCACTTCACCGTCAGAACCAACAGGATGAAATCAACCTGATGAGAGAAGGCACGGAAAAGAAGTTGAAACAGATTGACCTTGATTATCAGAAACAGATTGATGCGATAAGAAAACAGGAGGAAGAATGGAGCAAAGCCGGTAACGGTAAGCTGACCGACAAGCAGGCACAGAAAATTTCAGAAGCTTATACCAATGCCGAAAGTATGAGAGATAAAGATATTTCCGATGTAACTGAAGGACAGCTGAAAGCCGAACAACAGGCTTTGAACGACTACTTGAAAGAATATGGCACGTTCCAGCAGCAGAAATTGGCTATCGCCCAAGAGTATGCGGAAAAAATAAGGAAAGCACAGGAAGAAAACGGTGTTAATAGTGCACAAGTAAAGTTACTGGAGAAACAACGTGATGTTGCCATACAGAACAAGGAAACAGAAGCCATAAAAGCCAATATAGATTGGGTTACTGTGTTCGGTGAGTTTGGTTCCATGTTTTCCGACATGATAAAGCCCGCCTTGGACGAAGCGAAAAAATATGTACGGACTGACAAGTTCAAGAACTCCGATCAGGCAAGCCAGAAATCATTGATTGACGCCATCAGCCAGATGGAAAAGTCTTTGGGTGGTACAAGTGGAGTCAACTTCAAGAAACTTGGAGAGGATGTAAAAGCCTATCAAATAGCAGAACAGAATCGTATCAGTGCCATAGGGATTGAAACAGCTGCTTTGGAAAGACTAAAGAAATCACAGGATGATTACACCAAAGCGCAGAAGGGCGGAACGGAAAGTGAGAAACAAGCCGCAGCAAACGCTCTTGAAACAGCACGGCAGAATGCTGACATTGCATCCGCCAATGTGAAGACACAGACTGATATCGCCAATCAGGCCCAGCGTAATGTGACTGATACCGCCACCAGACTGAAAGCAAGCATGGAAAATTTGTTGGGAGGCTTGCAGCAGATTTCATCCGGTGGATTGTATAACGCATATAGCGGAATTATCAAAACCGTGAACGGATTCAAGGATGTCATAGGAAAAACGTCAGAATCTCTTAAGGAGGTCCCCATCGTCGGATGGATTCTGTCCATCATTGACGTACTCAAAGACGGATTAAGTGATCTTGTCGTGGTCTGCTTGATGCTGTTCTGAACGCTGTCAGTGGAATTATCGGTGATGTCTTGTCAGGGGATTTGTTTGTCACAATCGGCAAGTCATTGAGGAACGGCATAGGAAACATCCTGAACGCAATCTCATTCGGAGGCTTCAACTCCTTGTTTGGAATAGGTGGAAACGCCAAGGAAGTACAGGAAACGATAGACAGGCTGACGGACAGGAATGAAACTTTGCAAACGGCCATCGAGGATCTGACTGACGAGATGAAGGCAAGCAAGGGAATGAAATCGGTTGAATCTTACAGGGAAGCTGTAAAGTATCAGGAGGAAGTCAATAAAAACTATCTGCAAATAGCAAAGGAGCAAGCCGGATATCATAAGAGCCACGGCAGCTGGCAGCATTATCTGAAATGGACGGATGAAATGCTGGAACACGCAAGAAAAGCTACCGGCATGCAGGATTTCTCCGGCACCGATTCCTTGTGGAATCTGACCCCCGAACAGATGAAAGCTCTACGGTCGGACGTATGGTTATGGGATATCATGGAATCTTCCGGTAAGGGAGGTTACGGTGAGCGTGTTACCGACAAGCTGGATGATTATATAGAGCAGGCAGGAAAACTGGAAGAACTGACCGACAGTCTTTATGAGGGCCTGATCGGAATGTCATTCGATTCCATGTATGACAGTTTTATAAGCAGTCTGATGGATATGGAGAAGAGTGCGGAGGATTTTGCTGATGACATATCCAAATATTTCATGCAGGCGATGCTGTCAAATGCCATCGGTGAACAGTTTAGTGACAAACTGAGGACATGGTATGATAAATTCGGTGAAGCCATGAAGGATGATGGTACGCTTGACAATAATGAGCGTAAGGAGCTGATGGATGAATACATGGGTTATGTGGACGAAGCCATGAAGCTCCGTGACGAGCTTGCCGCAGCAACCGGATATGATAAGATTTCGCAAGAATCCTATTCTCAATCTTCTTCATCAAGAGGGTTCGGCACTGAAATGACGCATGAAGATGCAGGAGAGTTGAACGGTAGGTTTACAGCATTGCAGATTACAGGAGAAGAGATAAAGAATCAAAATATCATTCAATCTCAATCACTTAATCTACTGACAGTAAAAGCAGATGCTCTACTTTCCATAAATACGGAAACAAGAAATATTGCTGATGATACGCGGGATTTGATAGCGCAATCCTATCTTGAATTGGTACAGATTTCAGAAAATACAGGGGCAATCGTCAAACCTATTCAACAGATGCAAAGAGATATAGCAGAGGTTAAAAAGAATACAGCAAAATTATAGTTTATGAATGAATTATTAATTAATGGCGAAAACGCTTATACAACATGGGGCGTGAGAATGGGAGAGGGGTTTCTTGATGTTATTGGGGCATCCGCTCCCATGAAGGATTTTATTGAGAACAAAAGCCGACTTGAACATGGGAAACGGGTAATAATCAATAATCCTAAAGTCGATGAGAGGGAAATAACTCTTTCGTTCACTATCGAGGGTAATTCTCAGTCTGACTATCAAGCAAAGAAGAAAGCTTTCTTTGATGAGCTGTATAAAGGTGTGGTTGATATTCAAGTTCCGGCTAACAGTAATGAGATTTATCATCTGATTTATCTTGGGAAAAGCGTTGCTTACGCACAGAGTTTAAACCGAACTTTCGGAAAAATTTCAGCCAAGTTTAACGAGCCAAATCCGGCAAACAGAAGCTAATTCACGACATTGGTTTTATTGTCGTGTATGTGAGTGCTCAAAATTGGGCACTCTTTTTTTTATCCCCGAACTTTGAAGACATGGAACAAATCGACATCAAAGACATATCCGGTGCTATCCAGCTTACAACTTTGATCAATGAAGGCTGCAAGCGTAAGTTCACTCTGATGAAGGAGGACTACATCATGTTAAAGTTCTCCTTAGAGAATCCCATATATTTCAAACTTGGCTCATACGTGGAATGTAACTTCGGATTGTTCGAGGTGTGCGACTTGCAGAAGCCCGCATTCAACACCAATACCGCCGGCTACGACTATGAGCTTCAGCTTGACGCTTACTACTGGAAATGGAAAAACAAAATCTTCAAATATACCCCGGAGACGACCGGACAGGAGGCGTCCTGGAACCTGACCGCTCCGCTTGACGTACAAGTCGGTATAGTCCTTAGAAATCTGAAAGCTCTTGGTTACACATACAAAGGACAGGATTTTGTTTTCTCCATTGATTCCACAGTCGAAAACAAGTCCCAGTTGATGAGTTACGACAACATCAACATCCTTGACGCTTGTTTTGAGATGGCGAAGAAATGGGATTGCGAATGTTGGGTGACTGAAAACATCATCCATTTCGGGCGTTGTGAGTCCGGTGACGCGGTGGATTTCGAGATCGGGAAAAACGTGCAGGAAATGTCACAGTCAGAATCCCAGTCCACCTATGCCACCCGTATCTACGCTTTTGGTTCCACCCGTAACATACCGGCAGACTACCGCCCCATTGACGAGACCGTGGTTGTGAACGGCGTGGTGCAGCGCAGGCTGATGCTTCCCGAAGGCACTCCTTACATTGACGCTTATCCTGATATGACTACCGAGGAAGCCGTCGAGCAGGTGGTTATCTTCGATGAAGTCTATCCTCGAAGAACAGGCATCATGTCGGATGTCACCACTATCGAAGTGACGGACAAGGTGGAGAATGAGGACGGCACAACCACCGAGGAAAAATGGAATGCCTACCGCTTTAGGGACACGGGTGTTAACTTTTCCGAGAAATATATCCTCCCCGGTCAGGAGCTGAGGATACGTTTCGCATCCGGGCTTCTCAACGGTTTGGAGTTTGCCGTGAAGTTCAATCCTGAGGGAAAGCCGGAGAAATTGGAGGATGGCGGATGGAACCCTGAGGCACAGCTTTGGGAGATAGTCAGGAATGAGGACTATGGCAGACCGCTTCCCGGTGATGTGCTCTTTCCCCAGGATGGAGATGAATATGTGCTTTCCGGCTGGGACAGTACGAAAATAACCGAGCTGGGGCTTGTGGGTGCCGCCGAGCAGGAGTTGAAGGAAAAGACTGAAAAGTACGCTGCCAAATCCAAGATAGACCCGAGTACCTATGGCTGCACGATGATGTCAAATGACGCATACCGTGAGGATGGCGTTCATAATTTCTATAGCATCGGTCAAAAGGTCAACCTTATCAACAAGGCTTATTTCGAGAACGGAAGACAGTCAAGGGTTATCGGATTTGAATTCAATCTTGATTATTCCTTTGACTCACCTGTTTATACTGTCGGGGAAACCGCCGCCTATTCCCGTATCGGGGAGCTGGAGGAAAAGGTTGAGAGCCTTACCCTGAAGGGACAGACCTATACGGGCGGTGGTGGCAGCGGTGTGTATGTGATCGGAAGCCACGACTCCACCCCAGCAACAGACCATAACGTGTATTCCGCATTGCGCTCGCTGATCATGTTCATGCGCAAGGATACGGAGGAACGCACCGGTTTCCTATTATCCCTGTTGGGCGGAACCGTCATCAAGAAATACGCCAAGTTCGGTGATTTCGTTACCGGCGTTTCTGGAGGTTACATCGGTGAGGACGCCCGTGCCGAGCTGGAGGCTTTGGTCCTGCGCAGCTCTCTGAGTGTACCAGAACTTCGTTTCAACCGTCAGACCTATTTTGAAGGATATAATACTATAAGTCCCGGCGGAGGGCTGAAGATAAAAAGCTTTGTCGCCAATAGTGACGGCAGCTATACTGTCATCCCTGATCTGGAGGATGGTGTACCGCTGGGACAGAAGCCGGACGATATCCTCCTAGGTTTCTGGCATGACAAAAGCGTCACTACCGGTGACTTTATTGGTTTCCGGAAAATACAGTACCGTATCACTTCCGCAGATTACGACGAGAAGACATTCGTGATGGTTCCGCGTCCCGGATATGAGTTCGTTCCCCATAACGAGATGCGTCTCGGACAGACGGGGAACTTCACCGACAAGGAGCGTCAGACTTATATCATCATAGACGTGCGTGACGGTAACTGCTGCATCACCCTTGTTGACAATGCCAACACCTGGGACCCGGAGCCGGCACAGATGAAGAGCTGGTTCGGCAAGAAGAAGGGTATGACCATCAACGGGATCAACTGCGACAGGTTCTCGGCAGTATTGCAGGATATCATCATGACGGGATTGATTTTTCAAATTGATGAAATTACCGGTAGCACAGTCCGCGTTCCTATCGACTTCCCTAGCTGGGAGCCGGGCAGGAAGTATGCGTATTATTCCCGTGTGCCCCATAACGGTTCCACATGGTTGTGCGTCAATGACAAGGGCACTACTTCCGAGCCATCCGAAAACAATCCGGACTGGCTTGTATCAGCCGCCAAAGGTGACAAGGGTGATCCGGGACTGTCTGTAATAGGTGGCGGTCATTGGGAATCCTCTAAGACCCCATACGAGGTCAATACCATGGTCACTTTGGCGGGCTGTGTTTTTATCTCCAAGGTGAAAACATCCAATCCTCCGATTAAAATTGCAAGGTTCAGGAACGGCAATTATCGAAAGAAAAAGGATGGCGGTTATATCCTTGCCGGGAAATCAGCCGACTGGACCGTGCATGAAGACTGGGAGATGCTGCTGGACGGTCGTGAACTTAAAGGTGAGAGTATCACCTTCTTGGGTGAGTTCGCATCCCATCCGTCCAATCCCAAGGAGGGTGACAGCTACCGAAATACGGCTGACCATTGTACTTACATATACCGGAATGGTTTGTGGATGGTCATGGTCAAAGACGGGACTGACGGTAAGGACGGCAAAGGTTACGAGTGGATCTACACCCGTACCAACATCATCGGTCTTACCCCTGACAAGCCGGATTCGAAGCAGCAGGATGATTATATACCGGAAGGCTGGACAGATGATTTTCTTGGCGTGGATGCAGACCATCAGGTGGAATGGGCGTGCAAACGTGTGAAGCGTGATGGAGTATGGAGTGAATGGAGCACTCCGGCCCCTGTGCACCGTTGGAGTAAGGACGGGGAGTCGAATATCATGGCCGACCTTGACAATGAGATGGTGAGCGTCGCTCTTACCAGTACCGGTGTTACTACTTCCGCACAGTCATGGACTACCCATGTATCCATGTGGTACGGTACCGAGAAACTCACCCTTGAGACTTTAACAGTCAGCACGCCTGCCGGTTTCACGGCAAGCACAAGCAAGGCCACCGGAGCGGTGGCGATATCCGTCGCTGCCGGAAAGTCGGTTCCGGAACAGAATACGGTCACCATCACACTGGCTGCAATGAAGAACGGGCAGCTCTATACCCGTGAACTGACTTTCAAGATAACCGGTGTCCGTGGCGGGGCGGACGGTTCCGATGCGGTAATTTATAGCCTTGTCACTTCGGCCACGATGGTCAGCAAGAACAAGAACGGCGGTTACAGTGTAGCTTCGGTATCCTGCCGGCGTATGAAGACAGTCGGTGCGGTCACTACGGCCACAACGGACGGGGAGTTGAAGTACAGTCGTGACGGTGCGGCCGAGGTTCCCATCGGTGATGGTGTCGGGGTGGCTTCCGGTAATTTTACCAGTAGCTTGAAGTTCGTGTTCTACGTGAACGGTCAGGCGGTTGATGTCGAGACTGTTCCGATGGTTGTGGACGGCAGTGACGGAAAGGATGGTGAGAGCATCACAGCAGCCGGTCATTGGGAATCCGCCAATACTCCGTATGCCAAGAACAGTACAGTATCGTTTGCCGGAGGATCTTACTTAAGCAAGGTTGAAACCTCCAACCCTCCGATTAAAATCGCCAAGTTCAGAAACGGCAGACTCCGCAGGAAAAGAGACGGCGGATACATCCTCGCCGGCAGATCTGCGAACCGGACGGTACATGCGGACTGGCAGGAGATGGTTGCTCCCGTCGGACCGTCGGCATCCTACTGGCTGGACAGTCCTGTCAGCGTGATCAACTTCACTTCAACAGGCACGCCATCCCCGTCTGGATTCCTTGTCACTTGCAAACAGAATGTGGCAGGCAATGGTAAGCACGTGCAGCACGCTTTATCTGGCTGCACGCAAATACAACGGAAGCTGGCTGGCTCATGTAGGTGCGACACTGAACAGCCAGATATCCGTACCTGCGACAGCCGGATACACCCAGTTTGCCGTCCGGGCTTATAAATCAGCTTCCGATGCTGCTGCTTGGAATGACAATTATGTGGCCGAAAAGGGTGTGGGTGTTGCAAATGATGGTGCCATAGGAGCAACAGGAGCTACGGGTGCGTTCCCTTATGACAGAGGAGTATGGGCGTCCGGACAGACATACGTATGGAATGCAAAACAGCGTGACAAGATCATTCACAAAATAGGTGAAGTTTATTACAATTTTCTTGTGCGCAACTATGGAAGTTCTGTATCAGCGGCTCCTACATCCGCTAACGGAGATCCCAACTGGGAAGCCATGCAGAAATACAAAAGTCTGGTAACCGACATATTCCTTGCTGATAAGGCGAACATAGCCGGTTTTATGTTCAAGTTGAACGGATACACATCGGACGGGGCACCTTACGGTATCATGCAGTCACAGGACAGCACTAACGGCCAGCCTAATCTGAGGATGGACACAAAGACCGGAGAGATTCTTTGTCAGAAAGCGAATATCACCGGAACTATCATAGCGACAAAGGGGACAATTGGTGGATTCAATATCGGTAATAATTTTATCGGCAGCACTAATATGTCGGCTGTGAATGTTGATAATTTGTTGCTGCAATACGACAAATTTGAAATGAAATATGAACGGTTTCAGTCAATAGACGGACATTTATATCAAGGCATTTTGGATACAGTAATTAGAAGTGGAAGTATAACTGTATCATCAACCGGGGATGTTTCAACAGCGGATGATACTCTGTATGTAAGATGTGGGAATTATATTTTTTCCGTTGGGCGAAACGGAATTCGCAAGTCAACGAATGGAGGAAGTACCTGGGTGGATTTATAACATTTAAAATATTAAAGTATGAGAATAAATTTTGCACAATTTCCTATTTACGACGGAATTAAGAAAGAAAAACTGATAGCCAACAACATCACTGAGGCCTACGGTGACTGGATATACAAGAACGTAGCGGGTTTGAAGGCGCATCTCCTTGCCGAGAAGATATTCAAATCTACTGCTGAAGGTGTAGAAATTGACGAAGAGGAGGTGGATATCATAAGACGCTCCACCTCCATGCTGCCCGGTTTGCTGGCTGATTCTTTGAATGATTATTTAGATAAAAAGGAGGAACAACATGAAAAAGGTATATTGTAACAACCTTCTAGCAAAGTTACTGCTTGCGTTCAGTTCTTGCCATACGATAACAATCGGTCCGTTTGTTTTAAGCAAGCGACCGGAAGAGAAAATCACTCAGAAAGTGAGAAACCATGAGTGTACCCACGCCCGTCAATGGGTTGAGATGGCAGTTGCCACCGGTACAGTTATTTGGATCTTACTGTTGTGTTTTGACCTTTCCGCCTGGTGGCTGGTACTGGCCGGGCTGGCATTCTATCTCTGGTATGGTGTGGAGTGGCTGGTCATGGCGGTACGGTTGAAGGATGCCGGCAGGGCGTATAAGGTGGTATCGTTTGAGAGGGAGGCATATTCCAACGAGGATGATCCGAATTATATTGAGAACAGTAATTATTTTGCATGGGTGAAGTATTTGTTTTAATTTTAAAATTTGCATTATGGATTTGAATAATATAGTTGGCTTTAAAGCTGTGGATAAAAACGGCAACGAACGACAGGTGACCGTCGATGAGATGACAGAATTAGTTTCCGCACGGATTGTTTCCGCTGCATCAGAAATATCAACATTTGCTGCCGCTGCGGCAGCCGGAACAGATGAGTTTGAGGACCAGTTGCCCCAATCCGATACCTTCTCTTGGCTCCGTACTTTGGATGGTTCCAAGAATCCTACTTTGACGTCTTCAACGGCTGCCGCGAAAGTCCTCCCAGCTCTCGATTTTTAAGAAAATCATGTCAAAGAAACAGTTTTCCAATCATCCCAAGTATTATACCATCTCTGTCTTACTTTAAAAATTTTAGTATTCATATCTGATGCAATTTGTAGAGTGTAATAATTGATTTTAAATACAATAATACCTCCCCATCCAGAAGAGAATGGAGAGTTTGTTAATTTGCGAAAATTACCATTGATATAATATCCTGACTCAAGTTCATTAGCATCACCACCTTCAGATATATCTGCCATTCCCATAAATGGAAACAGCTTCAAATTATTCATGAGTTCTCCCAGGTCGTTCCATGAAGAATATCTATGTTATAATTGTTACTTTAATTTTAGCCCATTTATTGAAAGTAGTTCCATTGTTACCAATAGACCGAATATATATGTATGGATCTGCATTAAAATTGTCAGGAACAAAATACTGAGATCCAAAAAAGCCAGAGTTTGCCACAAGTAACGTTCCAAACTTATATGCTCCTGTAGGGAAGTTATTGGTTGTGGAATCGTCCACATTATAAGCTCCGGCTATAGCTGTGTTGCAGTCTTTTATTGCAAACCGTCTTCTTATCCACGTATCATTTATCCCGATGAGTTCTCCCAGATCGCCAACAGGCAGAAAATCTTGTCTAAATTCCTACCTGTGTGAGCGTACTAATATCTATATCTACTTTAGTTGCTGAAATGGCATTATAAATCGGTATGCGGTTGGCAAAATATGCTATAGCGTATCCCCATCCACTCACGTAAACATAATAATTGTAATCATTATCTCTATACATTCTTATTGATGACGGTCCAGAATTATGCGTAATACATAACCCATTACCACCGCCATGCATACAGATAATAGAGTAGTCATCAACTACTTCCGAATTACCTTCACCAACAATCTTAACAACCAAATTTAAATTCCTTGTAAAATCAATCCTATATAAGGTTGCAGATCCTCTACCTTCTGCCATCCTTATATAGTTTTCATTTTGCAGAAGTTCTCCCAGAAGTAGTTATCTGAGATCTTATATGTAATAAAACACAAAAGTTCCATAGTTAGTGGCTGTTAGATTCTTTATTAAAATGTTACCGTTGTCAGACTCTTTATAAATAGCTATTTTCCCACTATTAGAAGATTTATTGGTTGTAAAATAATTATCGATATTCTGTGTTATTAGCATTATATTAGATGATCCTGAATTGCAAAAAAACACACATGATGCAGATGTTGCATTAATTTTAAAACGTATTAATCCTGTATTCACACCAGTATCTATTATCTCATTTGCTCCAAGATTCATTTCCTTATATTTTACCAATCTATTTTCCAGCAGTCCTCCCAGATCGAAAGATTAGGATTAATATTGTCGAATTTGATTATTTGGGAGGAAATAGCTAAATTTAAAATAAAAATATGCTAGAGAAGATACGATACAGGTTGGTCTTTAACCGCCAAAAGAAACTGAATAAGCAAGGCACGGCTCTTGTACAGGTTGAAGCCTATTTGAACCAAAGGAAAATCTACTTGAAGACCAATGTTTACCTCAAACCGGAATGCTGGAGCCGTGAGGGGGCACAAGTCATTAACCACCCCCAATCTAACGAACTCAACATAATGCTCTATGAATACATCCTGTATCTGCAAGGCATAGAATTGGGGTATTGGAAGCGCGGAATACCTGCCACACTCTCACTACTGAAGGATGCTGTCAAGAAGAAAAGTGCCGTGAATATCAGCTTCTCCACTTTCGCCAAATCAGCCATTGACAATTCGGACAAGAAGCAGTCCACCAAGGACAACCTGCACTCGACACTGGCGGTCCTGCATGATTTCCGTTCCGGATTGGACTTCAAGGATCTTACCTATACATTCCTTCGTGATTTTGAGCAATACTTGAGAGAAAAGGGCAATGCGGTCAATACGATAGCCAAGCACATGAGACAGCTCCGTACCTTGGTCAATGAGGCAATCAACCAGGGATATATGCACGCGGATGCTTATCCGTTCAGAAAGTACAAAATCAAACAGGAGAAAGGCAGACATGAGTTTCTTACCCCGGACGAGCTGAAGAAGCTGGAAACGGTCGAGGTGGAAGAGGAATCCATGCGCCATGTGCTCGATGCCTTCCTGTTCTGCTGTTATACCGGATTGCGCTATTCTGACTTCTGCCAGCTCACACCTGAGAATTTCATTAGGATAAACGGCAAGCGGTGGCTGTACTTCAAATCCGTCAAGACAGGGGTGGAAATCCGTCTGCCGTTACATCTGCTGTTTGAAAGCAGGGCATTGGGCATTCTTGACCGCTATCCGGATATCGGAAGTTTTGCCGCTTTGCCTTGTAACTCGGAAGTGAATAAGCAGCTTCGAAAGCTGGCCGAGTTATGTGGTATCAAAAAGCGGATAACCTACCATGTGAGCCGTCATACCTGTGCCACCCTGCTGGTTCATCAGGGAGTTGCGATTACAACAGTCCAGAAGCTGCTCGGACATACTTCCGTAAAGACCACACAGATTTATTCGGAGGTACTTTCCAGCACCATTGTGCGTGACTTGAAAAATGTTCAAAGGAAAAGGAAAAAAGTAAAGATGTTTCCCGATAAAGGCTTGAGAACATCTGATTTTATAGACAACCGGTAGATTTCATGAATCCTATTTGTTTTCTATTAATATTGTGACTCTTTAAATTCTTCGGATAATCGAAATATTGCTCCTGATTATTTTTTTCAATATGGATTGAATATGGAATAGTTTTCACTATCTTTGCAGTGTAACCAGGAGCTTGATGGCAATAAATATTGTCATCGGGCTCTTTTTTTATTGTCATATCGTGGCAATGGATTTAAGTAATTCTGCAACAATGACGCAAGTAAATAGACATATCTTTGAAGTAGTATTATAATCAGATAAACAATAGACAGAATGGAATTAAACGACTGGTTGGCTATAATCGGGGCTTTCGGAGGATTGGAGGCTGTCCGTTGGGGTGTCACGTTCTGGGTGAACCGCAAGACTAACGCACGGAAAGAGGATGCGTCCGCCGATTCAATGGAGGATGAGAACGAGCGCAAGCAGGTTGACTGGCTGGAAGAACGTATCGCCCAGCGTGACGCCAAGATTGATGCGTTATACGTTGAGCTTCGTAATGAACAGTCTGATAAGCTGGCATGGATTCATAAGTGCCACGAGCTGGAACTGCAATTGAAAGATGCCGAACATAACCGTTGTGACAGGCCCGACAGCGAATGCGGCCGTCGTATTCCACCACGCAGGGCTACATTAATTAAAGATAAGGAGGAAAAGAAATGAAGTTTTTTACGATTGCGGAACTCTGCAAGTCAACAACTGCTGACCGCTTGGGTATCAATAACAGATGCAGACAGGAGCATGTGACTGCTCTGACTGCCTTGGTGGACAACGTACTGGACCCGTTACGCACATGGTGGGGAAAGCCTATAACAGTAAACAGTGGTTATCGCTGTCCGGAACTTAATGCGGCCGTTAGGGGAAGTAAGACCTCGCAACACATGAAGGGGGAAGCAGCCGACATCGATACAGGAGACCGTCAGCAAAACAAGCTGTTATTTGAATATATCCGCAAGAACCTGCCCTATGACCAGTTGATTGACGAGTCTAACTTCGCTTGGGTGCACGTCAGTTTTCGGGCTGATGGGGATAACAGGAAACAAGTTTTGAAACTCTAATAACTACCACTATGGAAAAAGAACCAGGATTTTTTGTGAAAGATACTGACAACTTGCGTAGCAGACTCATTATCACGAGTGAAGCGGTTAAAAAATCTCGCCTTGAATGGGCATGGAGAATTGGAATTACTGTCGCTGTGTCCGCTTCAATCATCATGCAGATTTTATGATGTGGTTATATAATAAGGTTATGAACTGGGTAAGCCGGAATATATTGCTGGCTCCCTTCATGTGTCTGTTCCTGCTGTTTGCCTGTGGCAGCTCGCATAAGGCTGTCAAGTCCGACACGGAAGTAATCAGGAAGGACAGTGCCAGCGAATCGGTCAACATCGTACATGGATCAACCACCTCTTTGAGTGAACTGATTACCACTAATGGCAGCTATGTAATTGATTTCCGTATCTATGATACCCGAAAACCGCCCGATAGTCTGACCGGGAAACCTCCGTTACTTGTTGACGGTCATGTGGAAGGTAATTTCAACAAGAAGGAGGATAAACAGACGGTGGTAACCGATACTACAAATGTCAAAGCTGATAAGGAAGCCACTTCCATCAAACATGAGGAAACCAAGACTGAAGAGGTAAAGGATAAAAAAGAATCCACGCTGCCTAAACAAATCGGTTTTGTCTGTGTTTGTGTAACCGTTTTGATTGTCGTTATACTGATAGTAAAGCATTGGCGCAACAGACAATCTTCATCATAAGACTTTAAATTTATAAATTGGACTGGGGGGCTCGTGATGCACGATGCCCTCCTTTTTTGTAATACGTAATAATGTGACAACAAATATTTTTAGAAATAGGCAAATCCCTTTGAACAAATTCGTCATTGTTTTGTTCTTGAAAAATAAAGTAGATTGTCAAAAACGAAACTAATCTGAACCGTTCCAGCTTGTGATAAGTAGGGACGGTTTTATTTTGATAATATTTCTGTTAAAAGATAACCCATGAATTATATGTTCCTTTATCTTTGCACACTATTAACATCAATTTATGTATCATGGCTGAAAAAGAATCTTATTCCGAAGAGGAATTGAATGAAATGATCGTATGGTTCAATAACCATGCTGATGAACTTCCAAAAGAAATGCAGATTAACAAAGCGGCTTTTACCCCGGATTTGAAACTTACTGTTGAAAGTTGTATCATGCAGGCTAAGCAATGTCTGGGCAACTATAAGATGGCCGGAGCTTTCCGAATGCTCCAACAAATCAGAGAGAACCTTGAAAAGGCGGTCCAATAAGCTGCCTTACATTTACCCTTTCATCATATCGGGGTTAAAAACATAATCAATAACCCTACTGTTAACATCATTAATTAACGGAAAATCTTTTTTATGTATAGATCTGTCATTCTGTTCTCTTTATCTACATGATTTAGTGCTTCTCCTACTGTACCTTTGTCCACTTTTAAATCGTTTCGTGCGATGGAAGCGAAAGAATGCCGGGCTGCGTAAAATTCCAAATCTTCAATGCCAAGAACTTTCCCTATCTGTTTCAAACCTACATTTATGGCAACATTGAGTCTGCCATAAGTGGAATACTTTTTATATAACCTAAAAACTCTTTCTTCGGATACGTCCTTATACTTTTCGTATATGGGCAATATGAAGGGATGAATGTTAACGCTTATTTTTGCTTTATCAGTCCTTCTTGTTGCAGTTTTTGCCCTGTTGTATGTGATTGTAAGCGTTCCCTTGCTTTCGCTTATAGTGTCACAAAGAAACAAATCTGCCGAGTTCATACCCATCAAGCAAAAGGATAATATAAACATATCCTTTGCAAAATTAAATCTGCAATCCTTCTCCTTTTTATCTTTAGTGAGTATATATGGCAGGTTGTATATGGCTCTGATAGTATCTGCGTCCAAAGCTCTTTCGCGGGTACATATTATATTAGGTATAGAATACTTGGTAAATGGAGACCATGGTATCTTTATGTCCCCTGCTTCTTCATCATTATATTCTTTTTTAGCTTCGTTATGCAAATGCCTGATTGCTCCCATATATAAAGAGAGTGCACGTCTTTGACCGAGATGTTCTTCATACGATTTCAAGAATTTGTAATTTATCTCCTTAAAATCCAATTTCTCCCGTCCCAGGAATTTTGTTAAAGAGTTTACCATGCAGGAATACACATTGATTCCATGCTTCTCTCTGTTCTCATCTATCCATTTGCGGGCGTAGGAAATGAAGTCTATTTTTAGAGATGATTCATCAGTTTTGGTTATATGCTCCACAAGTTCTGTTATATCCATATCGTTTATGAGCAATGACAACAGGTTGCACTTGCTCCGATATATGGATATGATGTTATTTAATTCATCTAAGATGGACTGATTTTTGATTTTAAACCCCTTGGTTATATCTTCTTTCGTAACATATATGGAAGTGGGAATCCTTTTAAGCTTCCTATTGTGTGTGACTCTTATCTTAACGTTGTAAGTGCCATCTATTCTTTTCCTATCTTTAAATATTTCATATTTGAATGTTGCCATAATCGTGTATGTATGTTGAAACTATGTTGAAACAATTTCACGCAAAAGTAACTCTTTGGCGCAAAAGTGACAAATAAAAATTTTGTTTACATGAGAAAAAAACTTTCCCAAAAGCTTTGTATTATTGATTTTCTATGTATCTTTGCATCGTTATTATTTCTCGGGGTATTAGCTCATCTGGCTTAATTTTTTCTACTTCTTAATCTGCTGTTTGTCACCTATTTATATTTTTCGTTTTCGTTTGATGTTGAAACAATGTTGAAACAAAGGAGATTTTCATGTTAAAGCCGGGCGTAATCCCCGGCTTATGTTGTTTTTTAACTCTTCCCGGATTCCAATCATGTTCTTTAGTTGTTATTGCTAAAATATTGCTAAAACAATTTTCAAATCATTTCAATTCATCAAGCCTGTAACTACTTCCGTCTATAAATATCGAAGTACCAACAGTTGTAAACGTAGCCTTCTCCCTCACCATTCCACCGAGAGAGTTTTTAGACCCATAATCCAGTTCCCAATTTACTGTGAAATCTCCATCCTTTGTGTATTTTTCGCTGTACACCTTGAAAGATTCAGGGTCTTTTAAGGTATAATCGAAATATGCTTTATACACTTTCCTCCCTTTATAAACAGCTTCATCGCAGGAACTCATACAGAATAGTGCTGACAAGCCTATTATGGTAAATAGAATCTTCTTCATAATCTTATATATTTAGTTTGTTCTTTAATTCGTTGAAAGTATCTGGATTCTCAAAATCTCCCCAACAGTATTTCTTGTATCTGTCCCGGTCGAAGCTGTCTTTTTTCTCATAAACAATCAGGTAATCCTTATCACATAAAACAATCACAGAAGAATTAAGTAATCGGGCGTATGAGAGCGCTTGCAAATATGCTTCTTCTCTTTCCTTGTTATTCCTCATACACAGCTTGGCTTCAATCAACACTTTTGCCCTTTCCTCATTTGGTTTATTGCCATAATGTAACGCATAATCTGGGAATATCCTATGTCCTCTCCCTGCTTGGATTGGTAACTGCCGGATGAAGTCTTTGTTTTCATACCATCCCATAGAGTTAAGCAATGGTTCCAGCAATTGCTGTTCTACATCATGTTCGTACTCTATAATTACGTCTTTGGGCAAGGTTGGGGCATACAATTTTGGCAAAACCTCTATATCAAATCCTTTTGTTTTTATCATCCGAAGTAACTCTGAATAGTTCTCACTGTTAACCGACCAACCATTTACTCCCTGAAAGTTTTTTCTAACAAGTGGGTGTTTGAAAAAATATTCATCAGTTTGTAGTTCTTTCAAAGTAATGTGAGGAATATTTATTCTATTCCCAATATAGATACACCCGTAGTATCGGAATAGAGGGTCTATTACGCCATCCGTAAGCGATATCTCTATGCAAGTGATTGCACTGATTGGGGACGTTTCGTAATGAACAAGAATATCCCCTTTCTTTGTTTCGGGGCTTGACTGCCAGAATTTCGATTCTAAGGATTTATCTTCTTGGTATAACCTGCCGCCAATGAACCAGACTTGTGACGGTTTGGGCATGTCTATTTTCTCGCTTGGGAGATTATTGGGTGCGAAGTCGTATAGGAAAGACCATAGATCTGCTGGAGATAGTCCATTTTCTTTTCTGAACAAATAAAACACCTCGCAAAGTTCCCAATAATACATGCACCTTCCTTTGTAATCAGTTCTTTTGGGAATATTGGGGAGGTCTATGTTAAAGAAATCCGCTATTTTATTCAGCTCGAATATTCGGCAAAGGAACAGGTACGGGAAGAAATATTCTGGGGCGAACTGTGATAAGACATAGGACATCGGCTGGATAATCCCAAGCATATTCTTGAAGTCGTTAGCAGGAAGCCATTGTTGCCCTTCTACCCTTATGCCTAATGTGATAAGTGAAATGTATAAATCTTTTGCTTCTTCCAATGAGCTGGGATGGTCATAATCTGATACACCGTAGCAATATATATTCTCCAACCAATCGTTATATAAATCTTCTGGTATGAAATTAGCGTACGGACAATAATCCTTGAATAAAACATATCCTCCCGCATCGGAAAAGTATTTTATCATCTCTATTCCGATTGTGGTCTGTTTATATAGGTCCCATGTGTATTGGTTGAAACTCATGGCGTTTATTTCATCGTATTCATCCTAATGCTTAGTTTTACTAAAGCTAGTGCCTTAACTGATGCCAAAGGAAAATCTTTGGGTTGATGGTGCTGATTGTAACTTACCAACTTAATCCAATCACCTCCTTTTTCAGATTGATTTATGTATTTTACAGTTAGATATTCTTCACCTTCTACATCTATTGAAACCAAATACATTTCCCCATAAAAAAATGTGTTGGATTTCTACGGGAACTTCTTTATAAGCTATAATATCTCCCGATTTCAATAAAGGATACATAGAATCTCCTTTGACATATACAGCACCGTCACATTTCGGTATGTTGGGGAGTACTTATCTTTCCTTAGTATGTTTTGGTCTTTGTTCACCAAAAGAAGATTTCTAAATTTAGTCGGCAGCCTCAATGTCATATAGATTAATTATGCCTTCTTCATCTATCCTTTCTATATATTTAGGCTTATTGATAATCGTAACATCTCCTAGTTCAATCTCATCAGCCGATTTGCCTGTTGGACAAGATCGCCTAGAGACATAGTCCAAGGCTTTAGATATGATTATCAATTCTGATAGTCTTCTTTTAGATAAATCATCATATCTACCTATATTGGTAGATTCTATGCCTAACGCATCAGCTTATTACTTTATTTGTAACACCTTGATTTCTAATTATTTGTCTTAATGTTATCATTTTAGATTAATCAAATTAGATATTATTAACACAAATAATAATCAAAAATGATATACTATATCAAAATTGATAGTATATTTGCATTATCAAATTAAACTGATACAAAGAAACGAAGATTAATTCAGATTTCAAATAGTATAAACATATTAAAATACACGATTATGAGAACAAGAGAATTTTTACACGAAGTAATGAGCCTTGCTTGGCAGTTCGTTAAGCGTAATGGCTACACCATGAGCGAAGCAATGAAGCTCTCTTGGGCTAACTTGAAGTTGAAAGGTGAGATGAAAAAGAAGATAGTGAAGTTCTACTTCAAAAAAGTGGACGGTTCCGTTCGTGAGGCATACGGTACACTAAATGAAAAGCTGATGCCTGCCATCACTGGTACTGACAACAGAAAAAAGAATGATACCGTCCAGACTTACTATGATACTGAACGCCAAGAATTCAGATGCTTCAAAAAAGCTAATCTGATGTCAATCGCATAAAAGATATGGATATGAATGCTTACACGATTAACCAGCAGTTGGATAGCCTTTATAAAGATTTAGAGGCTGCCCATAACAATGATGAAGAGGCTGTCTGCCTGATGTTCAATGCTGATAGCAAAAAAGAAGCTATCCAGTTGATAACGGATGAGATAGACAGTTTGGAAGATGCCTTAAAAGGTTTTGAAACTTGTGAAGATGATGGCATGGACTACGATGCTCTATGCCGGGTACAAGGTATCAGCCGATACGCATAATACACGATTATGCAACGCACGACAGCCCTACAGACGGATTGAACGGCAACCGATAGCGAGAATCGGGTAGGGTACTATTGATTAGTTCTTTGAAATTCTGTAAAAGCAATTACGGTGTAATTCATAAGCCGTTTTTGCCAACCAAAGATAACAAACGCACATAAGCAAGTTGGAGCTTGTGAGCTGTGCAATGTTTAACAATTAATAGAAAACACCGCAAAGAATCGTCTTTGAGCAGTGAGCATACGGGTTAGGCGTCCGTACTGTTTTCGACAATATAGCCTGTACTGAACTGAAATAAGGTTCTGTTATTCGATTAGGGTACAGGTACTTATTTAAATTTATACGATTATGAAAACAATCCAATTCGTTTTATCTATATTGGTTAGTATATGTGCTGCCGGTATGCTTTACGGGGCTATTACTACTTACAGTCCTATGAAAATATTCTCTATCACTATAATGAGTGTTATATGTGTAGGGTGTGTGTCGCTCATGAGAATAACTTATAGAGAACTTAAAACAGACCACTAAAAGGTAGTCCTATAATCCGGCACAAGGCGCATGGGGATGAGTGCACAATCACCTTGTAAACCAGCTGGGCGGTAATTTATGAAGTAGCATTGTTGGAATGCGTGTAAGCGATTAATTGTTGGTATTAACTTATATTCTAATTTATATATTCATTTAGCTTACAAGAAGTAGGTTCGACTCCTACCTTTTTAACGACATTTTAAATTTATACGATTATGACAGTGGAAGAATTAAGAGGCATGACGCATGAAGATTTAGTAAGGCGTGTGCAGGAACTGGAAGAGGCTAACGAGAAATTAGCTGAAGAGAAAAATACATGGTATAAATCTTGGAGTGATTTGAACCGGAAGTTTGATCATTTCAAGAACGCGGTTAAAAGCATTGTTCTGATAATAGATTAGATATTCGTGTTTTATATTGTGTTTGTACTGGGTGTGCCGTCCGTGAGGATAGTGCACCTTTTTTAATCGGATGGTTAGCTTATCGGTTAGAGCTTCGTGTTGCGCAAACAATTGGCACGATTGAGAGGGGTTCGATTCCCTTACCATCCACGAATCATTAATTAAATTTTACTCTTATGGCAAAAGAACTGAAAGAAAGAACAGAAATCAAGAAAAAGCTGAAAAAGAAGAATGACAGAATCAGCTTTGACTTTAGCGACAAACTTGCCGGACAGCTTCGCAGGTGTACCGCTGATCTTAACAGGCTGGCAAGGATTGATCGGATAATAGACAAGAAGCAAACTTTGTATTCGGTGGACACTAACAGGGAAGCCGGATATATTGAGGTTATTCGCAATTATTAATCAGCTGACTTACACGATTATGAAGAGAGTTTTTAATGAACTTACACCTGAATGCGAGATTACGGCACGAATGTATGCACAAGGGTATGAGAAAAAAGAAATTGCAAACCTCAAATGCCGAGCGGTCAGCACGATAAACAACCAACTGCAAAGAGCTTTTGAGATTTTGAACGTAAGGAACGGCAGAGAACTGGCAACCATGCTATATGAGAGAATAGCTGGTATGAAGTTCACGATGGACTTTTCACCTACTATTAGGTCGGCTGTTGCTTTCTGCCTGTTGTGCATCTTTTCTTTTTCGCTCTATCACGAACAGGGCGATATGAGAAGGGGACGAAGAACGAGAGTTGAACGAATTGAAAGAACTGGACGGTATGGAGGTAAGACTTGAATTATTTGAATTTAAAAATATCTGCATGGACATGGCGGAGCTTGGTGCAGCTGCCAGTGAGAAGAAACGGTCTCCTGTATCTGATGAAATCAAGCAAAGAGAAGCGTTCAGATGGTTAAAGACACTTGGGTATGAACCTAACTTTTTGGAAAAGTTAGAGAAAGAAGGATTGGTGCATAAGAAAAGAAAAGGCTCATCCAGAAATTCTCCTATCATATATTCCAAGTTCGAGATACAATCCGCTATTAATGCTTTTAAAATGAGTAAATATCTGAACAAATAACCCTATAAAATTTACGATTATGTCACTGATTAAGAAAAGTAATGAATTAGTTATCCCGACCACCGTGAAGATGATGATTTACGGTCAAGCCGGAATGGGAAAGAGTACGGTAGCATTGAGCGCACCGAAACCGCTGCTGTTGGACTTCGATAACGGCGTGAAGCGCATGAACATGGCGCACTTGGAGAATATAGACACGGTACAGGTCACTTCATGGAGCGATGTTCAGCAAGTTCTTCAAGAGGACTTGTCCGCTTATCAGACCATTGTAGTAGATACCATCGGCAAGATGATGGACTTCATCATTACTCACAAGTGTGGAACCCGCCAGCCGTCCATCCGTGATTGGAGCGGTATCAATGCAGAGTTTTCATGGATGACACGAACACTTTCGGGGCTTAACAAGCACATCATTTTCGTTGCCCATCGCGACACAAGAAAAGAAGGTGATGATACGGTTTTTATCCCTGCCTTGCGTGAAAAATCCTACAACTCTATCGTTACTGAACTGGATTTGCTCGGTTATCTTGAAATGAAAAGCGAAAAAGGCGTCCAAAGACGTACTATCACTTTTGACCCAACTTCAAGAAATGACGGTAAGAATACTTGCAATCTTCCTTCAGTAATGGAGGTTCCTACCATTCTTGACAAGAATGGTAATCCAACCGCCAAGAACGACTTTATCACTGCCAAGATAATCAATTCGTATTTGGGTATGCTTGCAGCCAAGAAAGAGGCACAGGAAAAGTATGATAAGGTGATAGAGGAAATCAAAGAAAGTATCGAATTTATAACTGATGCCAAGTCCGCTAATGAGTTCGCCTCTCATATTAATGAGTTTGAACACGTTGGTAGTTCTTTGATGATGGCGAGAAGTTTGTTTGCTGCAAAGGTAAAGGCTTTGGGACTGATATTCAATAAGGAAACTAAAATCTACTCAGATGCAGCCTAACTATCGTATATATGCAACATTATTGGATTCTTACTTCAATTACCTTAATAGCGATGTCATATATGAGCGTTATTATGGGTGGAGTGAGAATCCACCATGTACGGAAGAAGAGTTTCGGCAGAAGCAGTTTCAAGAACTGATAGACCGTATCAACCGCAAGCCATTCGACAGCGAAGCGGCAGACAAGGGAACAGCCTTTAATGAGGTTATTGACTGTATGGTTGAAAATCGGAAATCCGAAACTATGCAGGTTGAAAAGGTATATAAGGTAATACGCGAAGGAGCTTGTGACGAAACAGGTAAACCTTTGTATTACGATGAGGTTCAGACCAACGAGGTTATAGGTTTGAAAGCTACCTATAATAATCGTGTTTTTACTTTCCCAATCTCACTTTGCCGAGAGTTTTCCGGTTACTTCAAAGGAGCATTAACCCAACAAAGGGTAGAAGCGATTCTTCCAACCGCATACGGCAATGTTTTGGTTTATGGGGTAATTGACGAGCTGATGCCGGCCAGCGTCCACGACATCAAAACAACTGGAAGCTATACTGTAGGGAAGTTCAAAGACCATCACCAACATTTGGTTTATCCATACGCTTTGATGAAGAACGGTTCGGATGTGCGGACATTTGAGTACAACATTGTAGAGTTCAACAAAGGCGGTTATGTGATAGATACCTATACAGAAACATACGTTTTCAATCCTGAACGTGATATTCCCATTCTTACTAATCATTGTGAGGAGTTTATCCGGTTCTTGGAAGAAAACAGAGAATTGATAACTGACACTAAAATCTTTGGAAATGAATGATGGAGTTTATTTTGGCGAAAATGGTAACGAGGTAATCGTAATCAATGGATTTGAATACTCACGAGAAGAATTTGATTCCCTTGTGGATATGTGTGGAGATTGCAATATGTAATAAAAAGAACCAGTAATATTAGGTTATGGCAAATCAAATAACCGGACGGATAACCGAAATCGGACAAACTGTTCAAATACCATCCAAAAACGGTGGTTCCTCGTTTACAAAACGGGAGTTCATTTTAGATGCTACCACTTACGACCCTTATACGGGAGAGCGTAGCGAGTATGAGAACATTATTCCCTTAGAGTTTTCAGGCGATAAGTGTGCAGAACTTGACCGCTTTAATCAGGGTGATGTTGTTACTGTATCATTTGTCTTACAAGGACGTTCTTGGACGAATCAAGACGGAGAACTCAAACGTATGGCATCTATTCGGTGCTACAAAATAGATGCGCGTGGTGGTGTATCGCAATCCCAACAAACAACATCGGTACAACAGCCAGCGCCACAGTCGACCTATCAGCAACAGCCGCAGAATTTCCCGCCTCCGGTTGATGCTAATGGCAATGTAAAGGACGATTTGCCTTTTTAACGTATGCTGTTCGACTTGAAGAATGATATGGAAGAGATTTGGAAAACAGTAAAAGGTTATAATGGATATTATCAAGTTTCTAATACAGGTAAAGTTCGGAATCCTAATAAGGTGCTTACTCCAAATGTTGGAGTAAAGAACGGATATGTTTATGTTACTTTGAGAAAAGATAAAAGACTGTTACATCGAATTGTTGCAGAAACTTTTATCCCCAATCCATTTAATAAACCAGAGGTAGACCACATTAATGGAATTAGAACGGATAATAATGTTTGTAATTTAAGGTGGGTAACTCGCACGGAAAACAATAATAATCCTATTACTAAAAGCCGTTTTAGTAAATCTGCTAAAGGTAAAGTTATCAATGCAGAAACTAAAAAACGAATGTCAATGAGCCGAAAAGGGGAAAAACATCCAATGTATAATAAAAAGCATTCAAGTTTTTCTTAAAAGAAAGATGTCTATAACTCATTCAATTCCAGTTGTGCAATTTGGATTACAAATGAATTATATAGCTGAATTTGAAAGTGCAAAAGTGGCTTCTCTTGAAACACAAGTTGCTGCATCAAGTATCAATGCTTGTACGCTCGGCAAAAGGAAAACGGCTGGTGGCTATATTTGGAAAAAGAAAAATGATATTTAATTTATCAAATCATTATGAAATACCCAAGTTCAAGGAGTATGTAAACAAGCTGTTTAGTGAACGTGCGGTGGTGGAAGTGAAAAAGAAACTACCTAACCGCACGCTTGCCCAAAACAGCTACTTGCATCTTCTTTTAGGGTATTTCGGTAGTGAGTACGGTTGCAGCCTCGATGAAGCAAAAATTGACTTTTATAAGAGGACTTGCAACCGTGATTTGTTTGAGAGAAAGGCGGTTAACAAGAAAGGCAAAGAAGTAACTTACTTGCGTAGTTCTGCTGAACTGACAACGGGTGAAATGACTTTGAGCATTGACCGCTTTCGCAATTGGAGTGCATCAGTAGCAGGTATCTATTTACCGGCCGCCAATGAACATCAAATGCTGATATACGCCCAGCAGGAAATACAAAGAAATCAAGAATTTATTTAGTTATGATAGAAACAAGAAAAACAGAAAAACGGTACGTGACATCCGACCCAAAGAAGATGCTCAATATGTACCTTGCAAAGCGTGTTCTCAAAACATGGGAGGAATCTTTCATAGATGAAGATACCGGCGAAACGGTAAACATTGAACGTAATGAAGTCCTTTTTGATCGTGGTTCTCTGATAGACCAAGACCTATTGGCAAAAATTCGTTTCAGTATGGAAGCGGATGGCATCAAAGAAGTGGAAGTCAGTAGTCAGAAGCGTTTAGCTTTTGAGAACGAAAACAAGTTCTTATATCCCTATCTTGCACAGGCACAGATAGGTGACAAGAAGTACAAATTCCTGCTTTATGCTACCGGCCTGGAGAATGTCTGCCTTATTTTGAGAGACTACATTGAACTTAATTATCAATCGGGATTCACCTTAACGATGGCAAAGGAGTTTGATTCGTGCGTGATTCTTACTGATAATCTGAAAGAGCGTAAAGTCGATGATGCTTCGATTGCTTATCTTAAAAATGAAATCACAATGGCAGAGTACGTTGACAAGATGGACGATGAGACCGAGGATAGTGACGAAGAATCTAAACCGGATGAAAAGAAGTTCTATCAGATTGAAACGAAAATCACATTTGACGAAGAGCAACGTACTCAAACATTCGTAGTGAATACTTTTAATGTTGATAGGGCGATGATGCTTATTACCCACTACCTCAAAAATAAAGAGGAAGAATGTGAGAAGCAAGCCAAAGAAAAGGGACATGAGTTCAACAAAAGAGAAATCCATGCAGCCATTGAATCTGCCAAACCTATCCCGGTTGGGCGGTTTATTCCGAAAGAGTTTTCAATGGCTTATATGGAATAACTTTGTTAACCAGCCTGCTCGGTCTGTGAAGATATAGCTGGAAAACCCATAAAAATACAATCATGAATATAGTAAAAAGTAAAAGTTTTAAAAAATGGTACAGTTTACTGCTTGCGGCTTGAAGATGGTATGCTGGTAGAAACAACTGATACCTTTCTTCCATATTACACAAAAGATGCGATAGGAAGAAAACAGAATTTCCTTGATAACAACAATCTCGGAAGTCGCGCTGAAAGATGGATGATTGGAGTTTCAACCATGAGCGGTTGTCCTGTACGTTGTAAGTTCTGTGCCACTGGTAATATGAAGAAATACCGCAATCTTACAGCAGATGAGATTGTAGAACAAGTATTGTTTGCTATAAGAAGCGCAGGTTACAACCCGAATGATTCCAAAGAATTTAAGATTAACTACACTCGTATGGGTGAGCCTTTCTTAAATATAGAAGCCGTAAAAAAAGCAATTGAACGTATTACGGAAATATTCCCAAATACTCACCATTACATTTCAACGATTGGCATTAAAGATAGCGACTTCTCTTTTGTGAAAGGCAATGTGACACTACAGATTAGCTTACACAGTTTTGACGAAGAAAAGAGAGGCTGGCTTATTCCTTATCCGAAGAAAATGTCTATTGATGAACTTGGGCAAATAAGAACAGAAAGTAATCTGAAAACAACTATCAACTTAACATTGGTGGATGAATCTGATTTTGATGCGGATAAGCTGGAGAAACATTTTGATAAGGAACACTTTTTTTGTGAAGTTGTCTCCAATCAATACAAATAACATATCAGAGAAAAACAACCTTGGTAATGGAATTATCGAGGGAGTGAATTTAGTATAAACAATTTAATTTACAGAATCATGAAAGAGATTAAAAAACAACTTGAAAAGATGGGCTACGATTATGCAGTAGCCATTGCAACAAAGTCAGAAATTGAAAACGGTGCCGCTTGCGGTCAGCTTTCAATTATCGTTGAAGGCGAGACTGAAGAATAAGTAACAGTTAGGTGGTATGGCGGAATTGGTAGACGCTAAAGTTTAATATCTCATAGATAGGTTGTCGGTAACGGGGGGGTAATATAAGCAGTAGCCCGATGTAAAAACATATAAAGGCAGGTATAGGTGGCGAGATTCCACTCATTGTAAAAACTAAAAAGCTCCTATCATGCAGGTTCAAGTCCTGTTACCACCACATAGGGATAAAATGGTCATAGGGTGCTAAGACTAAATGAATGGAACTTTCAAGTGTACATAGAAATGGAAATCATCAAGACCGTAGTTGTAAGTAACAGGTTGAGTAGTTTAAAGATCGTAGGATAACCAATCTACGGATGAAAGCGAGAAAGCAGACGATACTTGTGCGGGTTCGACTCCCGCTTATCCCTCATAAATGTGAGCCACACATAAATGGCAAGGGTTAGTGAATAATGGTTGTTTTGCCCCGGAGAATACGCTTCGGGGCTTTTAATTGGCTAAATTATGAAGACATACGCAGATACTTTTAAAGATAAAATAATAGGTCTGTCAGAAGAAGAATTGCAAAACCTAAGAGATTCTTCCTTTGATAAGATAGAGGCCTATAGAGAAAGGCTTGCTATAGTGAGCAACGATAAAAAAGTTCATGATTTAAACGTTTCTATTCGTCGGAAGGAGATAGAAATAAGAGAGATAAATAAATTGTTGAAACAATGCCATACTACATAAAACGAACAAAGGCTAAGAAAAAAGAAAAACCTCTGCCACTGTTTGATAAAGCGGGGGTAACAGTGAAAAAGAAGCCGGATTTGAAAGCTAAACTCGACAAGGAGTTTTCTCTTTTCATCCGGCTTCGTGATTGTATGCCAAACGGTTTCTTCCGATGTATTTCATGTGGACAGATAAAGCCGTTTACACAAGCGGACTGCGGGCACTATTTCAGCCGCACACACCTGGCGACACGTTTCGATGAAAATAACTGCCATGCTGAGTGCCGTCACTGCAACAGGTTCAAAGCCGACCATTTGGAAGGCTATCGGGTGAATCTAATTACTAAAATCGGTCAACAGAAGTTTGATTTGCTGAAAGTCAAAGTTGCCAGCACTTCCAAAATGACTGATTTTGAGTACGAACAGCTAATCAAGTATTACAAGGCCCTTAATAAGAAATTACGAAAGGAGAAAGGGTTATGAATGATTTGGAAGCAGGAACATTTGTTATGATGGTCAAGAATGATGATGGTTCATTCTCTCCGGTTGGATTAAGTAAGGAACAGGCTTATATAATCCGGATATTTCTTTCCAAACTTAGTGAGGATTTCCCTTTTATCATTAAATCAGAAGATAGATATGTACAAACTACGTGATTACCAACAGAAAGCCTCTGATGCTGCCGTTTCTTTCTTCAATAACAAGGCGAAGAAAACAAATGCCATTATGGTGTTACCTACGGGCAGCGGAAAGTCGCTTATCATAGCAGATATAGCCGCAAGGCTTGACGGTCATACCTTGGTGTTCCAGCCCTCGAAGGAAATACTCGAACAGAATTTCAAGAAACTCTGTTCATACGGTATTCTTGATTGCAGTATCTATTCATCATCCTTTAACTCAAAGGAGATAAGCCGGATAACATTTGCCACCATCGGCAGTGTGAAGAATCATCCCGAACTGTTTACCCACTTCAAGAACATCATTGTGGATGAATGTCATCTTGTAAACCCCAAAGAGGGAATGTACAAGGATTTTTTTGATGCAGTGAAGTGTAAGGTTCTTGGGCTGACAGCAACGCCATACCGTTTAAGCTCCAGTCGTGATTTCGGCTCCATGCTGAAATTTATCACTCGGACAAAACCTCATGTCTTTTCAGAGGTCATTTATCATGTACAGGTATCAACCCTATTAGATATGGGCTACTTGGCGAAGTTGGATTACTATTCAATGAATCCTTCAGGGTGGAATGAACTTAACTTGAAAGTAAATACTACTGGTGCCGACTATACGGATAGGTCAGTTCAAAAAGAATATGAACGGATAGACTTCTACGGTTATCTCGTTCATATCGTCCAAAGGCTGATGAATCCCAAAGCCGGAGGAAAACGGAAGGGTATTTTGGTCTTTACCCGTTTTTTGAAAGAAGCGGAACGGTTAACGATGTCAATACCCGGTTGCGCTATCGTTTCAGGTGATACTCCTAAGAAAGAACGTGAACATATTCTTGAGGCGTTCAAAGCTGGTGAAATTCCAGTAGTAGCTAATGTGGGTGTACTTACGACTGGCTTTGACTATCCGGAACTTGATACGGTCGTTATGGCACGTCCTACAATGTCACTTGCCATGTGGTATCAGATAGTCGGTCGTGCCATCCGCCCGCATCCTTCTAAAGAATGTGGATGGATTGTGGATTTATGCGGTAACATCAAACGTTTCGGAGAGGTGTCGGATTTACGATTGTTTGATAGCGGTAATGGTAAGTGGGCTGTATTTTCTAACGGAAGGCAATTAACTAACGTGAGATTCTAAGACTATGGACGAAGGATTTTTGAGGCTAAGCCGCAGGTTTTTCTCGAATGAAATGTGGAATGAAGCCCGTACTTTTAGCAGTTGCGAAGCGTGGTTAGACTTAATTCAGTCTGCACGATTTGAGGCAACGCCCCGAAAGGAGAGTATCGGAGGTCGAGAAATCTCTTATTCAAGAGGTCAATATCCTGCATCCATAAGATTTCTGTCACAGCGTTGGAAATGGTCTGAAAAGAAGGTGCGTTCCTTTCTTGTGCATCTTAGAAAGAAAGGTATGATAACTGTTGAGTGCAATCAAGGAATGAACCTTATAACCTTATGTAAATATGAAGAATATAATCCAATGGGCACAACCAAGGGCACAAGTAAGGACACAGGTATTGAAAAGGAAATCAATGAATTAAGACACGAATGGGCACAACTAAGGGCACAACTTGGGGCACAGCCCATGAACAGCAATCTACCGCAATCCGAACTTTTACAAAAATCAAGGCACACAGGGGATA
>ENA-OQKB01000016-OQKB01000016.1-human-gut-metagenome-genome-assembly--contig:-NODE-16-length-43648-cov-3.335815_pt1 | contig 43648 bp, 44 predicted proteins | sample MGYA00242646_ERZ504793 | MGnify/ENA primary metagenome ERZ504793 (study PRJEB26092, sample SAMD00036409) | human gut metagenome | host: Homo sapiens | study: EMG produced TPA metagenomics assembly of...
CAGAAAAAACCTGCAAAAAACTTTTTTGTTCTCTGCAGGTTTTCTATTGCAAATAAAAAGATATCAGATTTCTCCAGAAACTTCCGGTGCTGTTCCTGTCATCTGTGCTTCCTGCTCAAAAATGGCTTCGAATTCAGCACGGCTCAGCTTCTCTTTTTCCATCAGCTGCTTTGCACACTCATGCAGCACATAGGAATGCTCCAGAATAATCTGTTTCGCCTGATCGTGGCATTTCTCGATCATCTGGCGGACTTCCTCATCGATGGCTGCGGCTACATTCTCGCTGTAGCTCTTCGTATGGCCCCAGTCGCGGCCGATGAAGACCTCATCCGAGTCGGAATCGTAAGCGACAAGACCAAGGTTCTCAGACATACCGTACTTCGTAATCATGGAACGCGCGGTAGCCGTCGCCTGTTTGATATCCTGGGATGCGCCCGTTGTGATATCGTCGAAGATCAACTCCTCTGCCACACGGCCGCCGAGGCATACGGTGATGTACTGCATCATTTTGCCTCTCGTCTGGAACATATCGTCATTCTCCGGCTGCGGCATCGTGTAGCCCGCTGCGCCAGGACCTGTCGGGATAATGGAGATCGTGTAAACCGCCTCCATATCCGGCAGCATATGGAACAGGATCGCATGGCCTGTCTCATGGTATGCGGTGATCCGTTTTTCTTATCCGAAATGACTTTACTGCGCTTCTCCGCACCGATGCCCACTTTGATGAAAGCAGACTTGATATCGGCCTGGCGCACAAATCTTCTGCGGTCCTTTGCCGCCATGATTGCTGCCTCGTTCAGCAGGTTCTCCAGCTCTGCGCCGGTGAAGCCTGCGGTCGTCTGCGCGATCTGTTTCAGATCCACATCCTCGGCCAGCGGTTTGTTCTTTGCATGGACTTTCAGGATTTCCTCACGGCCCATGACATCCGGCGGTCCTACAACCACGCGGCGGTCAAAACGGCCCGGACGGAGAATCGCCGGATCCAGGATATCGACACGGTTCGTCGCTGCCATCACGATGATGCCCTCATTGACGCCGAAACCATCCATCTCAACGAGAAGCTGGTTTAATGTCTGCTCTCTCTCATCGTGGCCGCCGCCCATGCCGGTGCCTCTTCGTCTTGCCACGGCGTCGATCTCATCGATGAAGATGATGCACGGCGCATGTTTTTTCCTTCCTCAAACAGGTCGCGGACACGGGAAGCGCCGACGCCGACGAACATTTCCACGAAATCCGATCCGGAAATGCTGAAGAACGGCACGCCTGCCTCTCCTGCAACAGCTTTCGCCAGAAGGGTTTTACCGGTTCCAGGAGGGCCCACAAGAAGAACTCCTTTCGGGATTCTTGCGCCGACCTGTGTATATTTCTCCGGTGCTTTCAGGAAATCGACCACCTCAACAAGGTCTTCTTTTTCCTCTTTTAAGCCCGCAACATCGCGGAACAGGACTTTTTTGTCTTTGTCGGTGGACATATGGGCGTTGCTTTTTCCAAAATTCATCATTTTGTTTCCGCCGCCTCCACCGCCGCCCATGGAGCGGTTCATCATCGACATGCCGAAAAGAAGGATCATACCGAGCAGCAGGGCCGGCAGGACGGATGTCATGAAAATGCTGTCTCTCTGGACATTCTGCACGGTGTACGTTACATCAGCATCCTCCAGAAGGCTGATAGCTGCGTTTACGTCGGTCACATTGACCGTATAACTGTCACCGCCCTGCTCCTGTACCACGACGGAGCCGGTCGGCACTTCTTTGTTCTGGACAATCTGCGCGGATGTCACTTTGCCGTCTTTTACGGCGGTTTCAAATTTCTGCTGACTTGGGCTGCTGCCTGCGCTGATTTTTCCGGTGATATAGAACATGGCAAGCACGATAATCACCATAAACGCCGCGTAGAGTCCAAATCCACTGCGCTGTCTGTTCATATTTTCTTTTTACTCCTCGTCTTCGTGAAACTCCACTACTCCGATGTATGGAAGATTCCGATATTTCTTGTGCGTAATCCAGACCGTAGCCTACGACGAACTCGTCCGGGATATTAAAGCAGGTATAATCTACTTTGACATCGCGCACTCTGCGCTCCGGCTTGTCGAGCAGAGTACACAGGTGTACGGATTTCGGATTTCTCTTTTTCAGGATGTCGATCAGATAGTAAAGCGTTCTTCCGGAATCGATGATATCCTCCACGATCAGAACGTCTTTTCCTTCCAGCGGCTGATCCAGGTCTTTTACAATACGGACAACTCCGCTGGACTTGGTGTCATCGCCGTAACTTGATACGGACATAAAGTCAAGGCTTACCGGCACTGTGATGCGTTTTGCCAGCTCGCACATAAAGAATACGCCGCCTTTTAAAACGCAGATCAGGTGCACTTCTTTTCCTGCGTAATCGCGGTTGATCTGGTCTGCTACTTCTTTAATTCGTCTGTCTACTTCTTCTTCGCTTAATAATACTCTGATTGTCTCTTTCATCTGTTTTCCTCCTTACCAACGCCAATCTGTATCTGCAGAACTGCTTTCGTGTCTTCCCCGACACGGCCGCTCTCTCCTCTGCGATACCCCACGACCCACCAGATCTCCGGTCCGTCGGCGAGCAGCAGAATGGAATCCCGCTCCTCTTTCGGTATCTTGGCATCAATCATATAATCTTTTAGTTTCTTTTTCCCGCCTTTTGCGGTTACTCTCAGATAATCTCCGCTTCTTCTCGTGCGGAGGACAAGACCGTCTTTTATTTTATCACAGTCAAAGCATTTCGTATTACTTTTTTTCTTCAATTCTTTCGGGAAAAACCGATGTTTTTTTCACAATCGTGACTGGATTTTCTGCAAATGCGAGTACTTTTTCCTCTTCCCACCCGGCCGGAACCGGAATTGGAACTTCTTCGCCGCTTTTCCTTTTCCGTTCTTCTTTTAAATGCACTCCCTGCTTTTCCAGGCGGAGCGTCTCGTATCCGCGCACGGCGGTGATTCCATACGGCAGGCAGACACTTTTTCCGACCTGCTTTTCAAAAAGTTCCCGCACAGATTCCAGATGCTCCCTGGTAAGATCCTTCCGTTTTCCCGCCAGCTGTTCCAGAACGCGCCGGATCACGTAGCGCTGCAGAAGAGGCGCTTCGCTGCTCACCGCATCACGCAGCACAACCGCATTTTTCTCTGCGGATGCATACCGCTCCATCAGCTGATCCGTCTGCTGCTCCAGATATTCCTCCGTTTCCAGCAGGTCCAGCGATGTCTGTGCCATATGCGCGGCGGCACGCGGATTGACCTCTTCGGTCAGATACGGCAGCACATGGTGGCGGATTCCGTTCCTCGTGTAAGCATCCTCTGCATTCGTGCTGTCCTCACACCAGGAACACTTCCCGCTTTCCAGTTCCTGCCGGATCTCTTTTCGTCCGACGCAGAGAAGCGGACGGATCACATTCCCCCGCACGGGGCGTAAGGAGGCAAGTCCGGCCAGCGACGTTCCCCGTGCCAGGTGATGCAGCATCGTCTCCGCAACGTCATCCTGGTGATGGGCGAGCGCAATTTTCACTGCCCTCTGCTCCTTTGCGCACGCTGCAAAAACTTCCTGCCGCGCCGCGCGTCCCGCCTCCTCCGTCGAGAGATGCTTTTCTTTTGCGATCTTCTCCACGGGACAGGAATAGAGATAGAACGGAACATCATATTCCCGGCACAGATTTTCTGCAAATGCCGCATCCCGCCCGGCTTCCGCGCCGCGCAGGTTATGGTTGACGTGGACAGCCAGCAGCGAAAAGCCAAGCGGCTCCTGCAGTTCCCGCAGCAGATGAAACAGGCAGACGGAATCCGCGCCGCCGGAGAGGCCGAGCAGCACGCGTTCGCCTGCCGTTACCATATGATACTGTTCCATAAAGGCTCTTACTTTCTCTCGCATCCTTCGTTTTTACTCCTATTTTTTTCCAGATTCTGGCGACCAGAACCGTCATATCATCCCGTGCGCGGCAGCCGCCGAGGCGCAGCACGCGTTCCAAAAGCTCCCGGGCAAATTCCCGCGGCTCGCTGTTTTTCACTTCGAGAAGAAGCTGCTTCATCTGCTCCGTCCTGTCCCCGGGCAGCGCGTCCAGCACTCCGTCCGTCATCATCACAAGGTAATCACCGTCGTACAGCTTTTTCGTTGTGGTATCAAAATCCGTCTGGGAAACGAGACCTGCGGCAAGACTGGTCGACTCCACAACCTCCACCCACGTATCCCGCCTAAGGAACGTCGGCGATGCACCTCCTTTCAAAAAGCTGCAGACGCCTGTGTAGAGATTAATCGAAGCAACATCAAACGTGGAAAACATCCCTTCCTTTGGCTGCAGCAGAAGCATCGAATTGATCATCCGTGCCGCCATGATCCGCGGGAATCCGGCGCGCAGGAACTGTTCAAACAGCTCCACCACCGTCTCGCTCTCCCTGTTTGCCTCGATCCCGGAACCCATGCCGTCCGACAGGCAGAGGACAAACTGGCCGTTTTCGCAGAGCACACTGTAATTGTCCCCGGAGATACTCTCCTGCTCCTTGGTGATGCGTCCCACACCGTAGAGAACCTGGAATTTCACATCCTCCTGAAACAGCACCGTCTGGTATTCTCCGCTTAAGACCTGTGCCCCGTCGCGTACCGCAACCATCGGGATTCCGCACAGGGAACCGATCAGTTCCGCCGTCTGGCGAAGCGTGATCCGGCAGTGACGGCCCGCTTTGACCGTCATATAGATCTGTAAATGCTCTTTCGGCCGCTCCTGGAGCCAGATTTTCTGGACGAAAGCCCCGTTTTTCTTCATCTGGCGGCAGATTTTTTCCGAGAGCTCGTCCGGCAGACTGTTGAGGCTGTACAGATCACACGCGGCGCGGTCCATAATCCCGGCGACTTCACTTAACTGTTCCGCCACCACGCGGCGGCTCTCCGCCACACGCCCCGACCAGAGCGCCGTCTGGCGTTCCTGCTGGTAGCGGTTCCAGAACAGTTCCAGAAAGCGGGAGCCGTTCAGGCAGGAGGCGTTCCATTCGCCTTTTGCACGGCTGATCTCGTCCTCATCCCCGTCGGCGATTGTCTGAAGAAGTTCCTGGCACCGCTCGCGCGTCAGGTTTCCGTACTGCTCCCAGCACCACGACGCCTTCGCACAGCGGCTGCAGACTTCCTGCTGTTCTTTTTCCAGAATCTTGTCCACCCGGCCCGTCTCCGGCATCACACTTTTTGACGGCATCTGGTAAAAGCTCTCTGCCAGAACGCGGAACGAATCGGCGTAGTGCTCCATCTGCAGTTTCTGCGGATGATTGTCATAGACGGCCGCTTCCCGGCGGCTTCTTCTGGCTTCCAAAAAAATTTTAGCCATGTCCCCTGCTGACAGCAATGCGCCGATCAGGAACATGGCAATGATCCACTCCGGCATGTTCCGCTCCTCCTCTCTTTGTTCTGGACTTCAAAGGGGACTGCGAAATCATGCCCTTTCTTTATCTGTTTTGTTTATTTCGACTGGGATTCTTTAAATAAAATCTCATTATCCTTTACCATGCCAAGTTTTTCTCTTGCCGTTTTTTCTATGTACTCATCGGTCTGCATGTATTCTTTCAAGGCGGTAATATCATCGGTGCACTGCTTCTCCTCTTCAATCTGGCTGTCCAGACTGGAAAGACGGGATGCATTTGCATTGACCTTCTGCTGAAGGCTGATTCCCTTTACGGTAAGGACTGCAACCAGGCAGCACAGGACTATGGTAATTGAGAACTCTGTTGTACGGCTCTTCTTTCTGACTTTTTTCTTTCGGCCAGAATTCTTTTCTTCCCTTTCTTTCATTCTTTTCTTTACCCTTGCTTTCTATTTTCCAACCATCTGCAGCCAAACTATCTGTTGTTTTTCGTCCGCAGACTTGTTTCTTTTGTTCTTACATGTGTAGTTACATCTTACCGTTCTTCCCATGAAATTTCAACCTTTTTCTCTGTTTTTTCATACTTTTTACCAGCCATTTTCCTGGAAAAGCGAGGATTCGCCCTGCTTTTTTGATTCCCTTTGCCAGAAGTTCCGGAAGAAAGCGTCCAAACGATGCGTGGTACAATGCAGCGCCCCCAAGGATGCCGCCAAACAGATACCCGCGGAGAATGCCGCTGTTCTCTCCGTAAATCCGTACAAACAGATACAGCGCTGCCGCAATCCAGTAGCAGAGGTCCTCTGCAGATACCGCCGCATGGCTGTGGCGGATCAGTTTCCGCGCTGTCTTGATCAGATCGTACCAGAACCCCAGGACTGCCCCCTGCCAGATGGAACAGGCGAGCAGAATCAGCTCCCGGGTGACATACGCACTCATTTTTACCGGAACAGCCGCGCAAGCGCAGACCCCTTCTTCTGCAGCGGCCCATGTTCCGTATAGACCAGGCTGTCGATGCTGCCTTCGATATCCGCCTCTCCCTTTTCCAGCTCCAGGCGGCCCACATGCAGCTCTTTTCCGCGGATGGTAAGAACACCGCAGACGGTCACGAGCAGAACTTCGTTCTCATCAAAGCTTTTCACATCCTGCACGCCGCCAAGAGAAAGTGTTTTCCGCTGTTCCATCAAAAGGCGGTGCACCTGTTCGTTCATCTCCCCCATGCAAAAAACCTCCATACAATGGTCTATACACCCATTATATGAAGGTTTTCTCTTTTTATTCGCTGCACATGAATCCTGCCGCACTTCTTATAAGTAGCGGTAAAGCTCCTGTGCTTCTTCTTTTTTCACGGTTTCCTGCACATTCAGCACTTCTACCCTGACGGATTTACTTCCGAACTGAATTTCCAGTACATCTCCTGCCTTGACCTGTGCGGATGCTTTTGCCGGTCTGTCATTGACGAGGACACGGCCTGCATCACAGGCTTCATTGGCTACGGTACGCCGCTTGATCAGTCTTGATACTTTTAAAAATTTATCTAAGCGCATAGATTTTTACTTAGTTCATCATGTCCTTTAAAGCTTTTCCTGCTTTGAATTTCGGAGTTTTGGAAGCTTTGATTTCCATGGTCTCGCCAGTCTGCGGATTTCTTCCTTCTCTTGCTGCTCTTTCGGATACTTCGAAGGTACCAAAGCCTACCAGCTGAACTTTCTCACCTTTCTTTAATTCTTCAGATACTACATCGATAAATGCTTTTAAAGCAGCCTCTGCATCTTTTTTGGATAAATTTGTCTGCTCAGCCATAGCTGCAACTAATTCTGTTTTGTTCATGAGTTTTACTCCTCCTGTATCTTACATTTGTTTTTTACATGATACGCGGGCCCGCTGATACACACGACCTGCCCTGCCGGCTGTTTTTCTTCCGGATGATCAGTCTGTTACGTTGACCGGTCTTTTTCGCGTAGCTGTATATATTTATATACTAATGCGTCTCTCTTGTACAAAGAAAAACCGTCCCCCCTACCAGTCGGTTTTATGGCGTATTTCTGACCAAAAACAGACTTCTTTTCCACCGCAACGGTTAAAAGAAGGACTACCCTTAACAAACCGCAGCCAGTCTGCCTGCTGCGCATTGAGTTGTTTTTAGTTTCTCCGTATTCCGCCCGGATATCCACGATTTTCTGCTTCCGTAGTAGCGGTTTGCCAGTTTCCAGTATTTCCACGGATAGGAAAGATAGAGGCGGAGTGTCTCGATTTCCCCCTCATCGAGCGGCCGTCTGGCGCTGTAGGCGTTTAAGATCCGTTCTGCCGCGCGCTCGCTCCAGCCGTGTTTTTCCAGAATTTTCCGCATAAAATAGCCAAGATCTGCCACCTGGAGATCGAAGTTCCACTTGTCGAAATTGACCGCCGTTTCGCCTCTGCCGTTTTCCAGCAGAATATTGTGCTGGCTGAATTCCCCGTGGCAGACGGCGCCTTCTTCGTCCGCCCGCTGCCGCAGTTTTTCATAGGAAGAAGCTTTCATTTCCGCGGCCGCCCGCTCCCCCTGTTCCAGATACGGACCGGCGCTTGCCAGCAGCAGTTTTTCGAACTCATTTTTCTTCTTTTTTGTCTGCAAATACTTTCGGATCTTTCGAATTTCCACATTGTGGCGGATGCACTCCTCCACGAGGGATTCCCTCCGGTATTCCATTTTCACCGGCAGATGAGCTGCCGTATGTAGCCGCGCCAGCGCATCCGAGGCGCGGATAAGATCCTCACTGTTTCCCGTCTCACATTCCCGGCCCGGGTACCAGTTCCGCACAATGTACGTTCCTCCGTCGTCCCCGCGCGTTGCAAGCGCTCCCTCTTCGTTCCGCAGAATCTGATCGCACCGCAGGAGCCCCGACTCCGTGATGCGGCACTGTAGAAGATACCGCTGCTCCAGTTTTTCCGCCGCCGTTCCGAACTCGCTGATCAGCTTATCCCCCTGTTCGGTGTGGCATAATAAAGCGCCCCGCACCCGCATTGTGCCGGAAGCCGTAAGACCGTAATGGGACAGCACACTCAATCCATAATCATACAAGAGCCTGACTCCTTTCCCTGTTGTGATCGTTTTTGGGGTCACGATTCAATGTATGCGTATCCAACCTGTGCCATGCATACTGGTTTCTGTTTTTTCTTTCATCTCAAAAGCAATGTTAAAAGTATTTTCTTTTTCTCTTATTTTATTGTTTTTAATTTCACCGCATGGTAAAATATTCCAAACTTGACAGGGTGAAAAACACCTGTTATGGGGTTCTCTAAAATCATTTTATTTTAAGGAGGGTTTTTATGATTTTCTTACCACAGCCATCTTCCCTTTCCTACGGAGAGGGCACCTTTACAATTCACTATGACAGCCGCATTTTTCTCGATTCCGAGAGCCCGGCTGAGCTTTTTTCTGCAGCACAGCTTCTGCAGCAGGAGATTGAGACACAGACGGGATTCCGTCCTGCCATCTGCCGCCGTCATCAGCCGGTGGGATCACACCTGATCTATCTGACTGCCTCTCCGGAATTATCCCGTGAGGCTTATACCCTCGCTGTCACACCGGAAAACATCACGATCTGCGGATCTCTGAAAAGCGGCGTTCTCTACGGCGTGCAGACACTCCGTCAGATGATCCGCCAGGCAGGTGCTGTTCTTCCAACCGTCCTGATCTCCGACAAACCGGCCATGGAAAACCGCGGCTTCTACCACGATGCGACCCGCGGACGTGTTCCGACGCTTTCCTATCTGAAACAGCTTGCCGACACCTTGAGCTTCTATAAAATCAATCAGCTTCAGCTCTACATCGAGCACAGCTATCTCTTCGACGATCTGACCGAGATGTGGCGCGACGATACGCCGCTCACTGCAGAGGACATCCTCGAGCTGGACCGCTACTGCAAGGGACTTGGCATTGATCTCGTTCCGTCGCTTGCAAGCTTCGGCCATCTGTACAAGCTGCTCTGCACGAAATCGTATGCACATCTGTGCGAACTGGAAGGCTCTGCTTCGGCTCCGTTCTCCTTCTATGACCGCCAGGCGCACCATACGCTCGATATCACAAACCCGGAGAGCCTCTCCCTTGCCAAACACATTCTTTCCGAATATATGCAGCTCTTCTCCTCGAAGTATTTCAATCTCTGCGCGGATGAAACGTTTGACCTTGGAAAAGGGGCTTCCCGCGCACTCGCCGAGGAAAAGGGAACCACCGTCATCTACACCGAGTTTGTGACAGAGCTTGCCAACTATATCACTGAATCCGGCCGCACGCCGATGTTCTGGAGTGATGTCATCAGCCAGGAGCCGGAAGTTTATCATCTCCTGCCGAAGAACCTGATCTGCCTCCACTGGGATTATGCGTCAAATGTTTCATCGGAGCGTCTGACCCGCCTTGCCAATTCCGGTGCCGAGCATCTGTATGTATGCCCGGGCGTACAGGGATGGAACCAGCTCATCAACAAGTATCATGAGGCGTATGAAAACATTTCCAGAATGGCGCGCTACGGCCATGAACGCCATGCAATGGGACTTCTGAACACTGACTGGGGCGATTACGGCCACATCAATCACCCGGACTTCTCCCGCATCGGCATGATCTACGGCGCGGCGTTCTCCTGGAATGCAGACATTCTGCCGGAGGAGGAAATCAACCGCCAGATTTCCGTGCTGGAATTTGGTGATGCCTCCGGAAAACTCGTTTCCGTGCTCGATCTTCTCTGCCATCAGGATGCGTATCCATGGCGCACTGCCGTTATGGTACAGGAAGCACTCGAACTGCATCAGGACAAAGAAGAGGCTGCCGAACTGCTCCGCTCCTGCGCGGAAGGCGATGCGGATGCAGCAAATGCTTCAATCGACGCGCTCTGCGCCGTTCTGTACGAGAAAGCCGGCACCGTCCGCCCGGAGAACCGTCCGATGATCTATGCGTACCTGCTCGCCGCAGACGGCCTAAAAGTGCTGAACCGCCTGCTGCCGTTCCTGCGCGCTTCCCTTCTTTCCGAGGGCACTCTGCCGGAGAAAGAAGACTGTTTTGCACTCGCCGGAGATCTCGAACGGTGGCTGCACAGCTATAAAGAGCTGTGGCGCACCGTCTCCAAGGAGAGCGAACTGTACCGCATTGCCCATGTGTTCTGCTGGTATGCGGATCTGCTGCGTGATCTGAACGCATAAAACCAGCAAAAAACAAAAGAGAGTCGGGGACGGATTGTTCTGTCCCCGGCCCTCTTGTTTGCCGTTTTGGCTTTACAGCAGTGTTTTTACGTACTCTGTCAGGTATTCTTTTGTATTCTTCGCCGGATCTTTCATCACTTCTTCCAGCGCCGCGTTCAGGCATTCGCCGATTTTCGGGCCTTTTGGGACACCGAGTTCCATCAGATCTTTGCCGGAAACGGCCAGCATTTTCAACGTAAAGCAGTCGCCGTTATCGAGAATTTCTCTGACGCACTCCCTTACCTTTTCGATCCGTTCCAGGGTTTTCTCCCGCTGGTACAGGCTTTTGGCCATCGTATCGGCTTCCTGCACGATCATCAGTTTTTCGAACAGCTCCGGGCCGAGTTTGTTCAGAATACGGCGGATCACCGGTTTCTCCGGAGCCATGCGGCAGTCATGCCAGCGGATCAATGCTGCGACCTGGCGGATGGTTTCGTTGTCGAATTTCAGACGGCGCAGAATCGCTTTCGCCATTTTCTCCCCCGCCGGTGCGTGGCCTTTAAAATGATCGATGCCGGCCTCATCCGTTGTGCGGCACGCCGGTTTTGCAATGTCGTGGAGCAGCATCGTCCAGCGCAGAATCGGATCTGCCGGAACGTGCTGCAGAGCGGCAATCGTGTGCTCACCGACATTATAGCAGTGGTGCGGATTGTTCTGCGGCGTTTTCATCAGTTCATCAAACTCCGGCAGCACAATCTTTGTAATACCCGCCTCATAGACGGCCTCCATGTACTCCGGCCGCTTCGAGATCAGCAGTTTATTCAGTTCCACACGGATCCGCTCGGCGCTGATTTTTTCAAGCGTCGGCGCGAGTGCTATGATGGCATCCAGTGTTACCGGATCGAGTTTGAAGCCGAGCTGTGCGGAAAAGCGGAGGGCGCGCAGGATCCGCAGTGCATCCTCACTGAACCGCTCGGTCGGATTTCCGACACAGCGGATGACTTTGCGCTGTAAATCCCTGATTCCATCGAACAGATCCACAAGCCCCTCTTCGTTGTTGTATGCCATCGCATTGATCGTAAAATCACGGCGGCGCAGATCCTCGGCGAGGCTGGAGGTAAAGACCACTTCTTTCGGATGGCGGCCGTCCTCATACTCTCCGTCGATGCGGTACGTCGTGACCTCGTGCGCGCCGCTTCCGGCCAGAACTGTTACCGTTCCGTGCTCCAGTCCCGTATCCACGGTGCGGTCAAAAATTTCTTTTACCTGCTGTGGGGAAGCAGAGGTTGTAATATCCCAGTCGTCCGGCTCCCGCGCAAGAATCGTATCGCGCACACAGCCTCCGACCGCGTACGCCTCGAAGCCTTTCGCATGCAGGGAATCGATTACCATATTTACGCTTGGCGGCATTTTTATCTTCAAATTTGTTATCTCCTTTTTCTAAATCTGCTTTTCCAGTATAGCAGTTTCCTTTTTCTACCGCAAGTGTGGTTGCGGTTGTATTTTGGGGATTGCATGTGTATAATAGAGGTTAATAAAATTCGAAAGGGGATTTACATTTTTATGAAACTGGATCGTTACCGAAAATATGTCCGGGCCGGCGTTACTGCCTTTCTGGTACTTGCAGCGTCCATGATTTTTTACTACCTGCTCTTCCACCAGACTTCTGTGCGGACCGCCTTTCACAATGTCCTCAACATTCTCTCCCCCCTGATTGCAGCCCTGATTCTCGCCTATGTGATCAGCCCGATCATTAACTTCATAGAACAGCGGATCATCGCCAGACTCTTTGCCCGGCACAGAAAAACACAGTCGGTACGCTGTAAAAAGCTTGTGCGGGCGCTTTTGATTCTTCTGACGTACGTCGCCATGCTTTTCGCGCTGTACGGACTCATTGCGACCCTGATCCCGGAGCTGTTCTCAAGTATCGCAAACATCGTCTCCAACTTCTCCAACTACGCAAACAACATTCAGGATTTTGCCACAAAAGTGCTGGCGAATTACCCGGAGATGCAGCAGACGGCAGACCAGTACATCTCCACGTTCTCCGCAAAGCTTTCCAACTGGCTGACCAATGACCTGATGCCGATGCTCCGTACGTTCCTTCTGAACCTCTCCGGACAGCTCGTCAACATGGTTACGTTTTTCAAAAACATTCTGCTTGGCGCGATCGTTGCGATCTACATGCTGTACAACAAGGAAAGCTACATTGCCAAGCTGAAAAAAGCAGTCTACGCGCTGCTCGGTCTGGATCACGGAAATGCCGTGATCCGCGACTGCCAGTATGTGAACCAGGAATTCAGCGGGTTCCTCGTTGGAAAAGTCATCGATTCGATCATCATCGGTGCCATCTGCTATCTTGTGACGAGCCTGATCGGCACCCCGTACGCACTGCTGGTCAGCGTAATCATCGGTGTGACGAATATCATTCCGTTTTTCGGCCCGTTCCTCGGCGCCGTTCCGTGTCTTCTGCTGATCCTTCTGATCGACCCTCTGCAGGCACTGTATTTCCTGATTTTCGTCGTTCTCCTGCAGCAGTTTGACGGAAACTTCTTAGGACCGAAAATCCTCGGCGAGACGACCGGCGTGTCCAGCTTCCTTATCATCATCTCGATTCTGATCGGCGGCGGCTTCTGGGGTGTCTTTGGCATGATCATCGCCGTTCCGGTCTGTGCCATTATCTGCACGGTCTGCCGCAACTTCGCCAACCGTCGTCTTGAAAAATATCACCTGCCGGATGACGATGCGTTTTACTTCCACATGGACCACATTGATCCGGAAACGAGACAGGCGATCCCATATCAGAAAAAGAGATCGACGAGGCCGAAGTCTTCCACTTTCCGGGCTACCGGCTGCGCAAAGCGCTGACAAAGCTGGCCACGGAAGAGTCTCCGGTTGATGCGCCGTATACACCGGACAAAGCCTTCGACCGAAGAAGAAAAACTACAAATTCTTCCGATTCCGATACAAAAATAAATCGTATCTTAACAAAAATGTCCTTCTGTGCAGACTTGTTTCCATTCTGCACAGAAGGCTATTTTCTTATTTTTGCTTTTTATTTCTCGATTACAACCGTGCTGAGTGTCTCTGCCGGAAGATCGACACGCATGATATGTCCGTTGACACGCAGGAAGCAGCCGGAATCCTCTTTTGTGCGGTTCAGCAGGATCACAACGTAGCTTCCGTCTGGATTGACTGCGGCCGTTACATCCAGGTTTGCTCCGTATTTGCTCCAGCCGATGCGTTTTGCACCCGGAGCAATATATTTGGAAATATGGCCGATGTAGTGGTACATGATCGGTTTGCGGTAATGGAAATCATCATCCACAATCAGACCTGAGGTGAATCCCATCGGTACGTGGCGCGGGCCGCCGTCGATGCTGTGAAAAAAGCGGATGCCGATATCCCCGTTTGCCGTAATCCATTCGAAATTGCTCTCCATGGTGCCCTCCCGTTTCTTGTCTTTTCGTGTATACAGACGAAGCGCGTCTGAACTTTCTGTTTGTTCAGGCGCGCTCCTTCTATTATCTTTTCTGCTACAGGGACATGGTAATTTCCCGCCCTGTGCGGTGGTATTTCTGAAAAGTGACTCCGGACGCCTTCATCATCCGTTTCGATGCGATCACGGACGGGGTGTCCGCGTACTTGTCGCAGTCGTAGATCACCGTTTTGATTCCCGCCTGGATAATCGCCTTGCAGCACTCGTTGCATGGGAACAATGTCACATACAGCTTGGCTCCCTCGAGGCTTCCACCGCGGTAATTCAGGATGGCGTTCAGTTCACTGTGCGTTGTGTAAAGATACTTATTTTCCAGCGGATTTTCACTTGTCTTTCCCCACGGGAACTCGTCGTCCGAGCAGCCTCTCGGGAAACCGTTGTATCCCATGGACAGAATCTTGTTGTCCTCGCTCACAATGCAGGCTCCCACCTGGGTGTGCGGATCCTTCGAGCGCATACCGGCAAGCTGGGCAACTGCCATGAAATATTCATCCCAGGAAATATAATCCTCTCGTTTATCGCTCATACCCATTTCCCCTGTGTTTTCTTAACGTACTTTGCTTCCGCTCTTATTTCGTACCGAAGATACGGTCTCCGGCATCGCCGAGGCCTGGTACAATGTAGCCGTGCTCGTTCAGATGGTCATCCAGTGCTCCGACGAAAACATCGACATCCGGGTGAACCTCATGCATTTTCTCGATTCCTTCCGGAGATGCGATGATGCACATGAAGTGGATCTTCTTTGCGCCTTTTTCTTTCAGCATGGTGATGGCTGCCGTTGCAGAACCGCCGGTTGCCAGCATCGGGTCGGTTACAAATACTTCACGGCTTGCGATGTCTGACGGAAGTTTACAGTAATACTCAACCGGTGCCAGGGTTTCCGGATCACGGTACAGACCGATGTGTCCGATTTTTGCTGCCGGAATCATAGCCAGCATACCTTCTACCATACCAAGACCGGCACGGAGGATCGGCACAACTGCCATTTTCTTCCTTCGAGCTCTTTTACGGTTGTTTTGCAGATCGGGGTTTCAATTTCAACGTCTGTGAGCGGCAGCTCTCTGGTTGCCTCGTAGCACATCAGCATTGCAATCTCGCTGATCATCTCGCGGAACTCCTTGGAGCTTGTGTCTTTCTTTCTGATAATACCGATTTTGTGCTGGATCAGCGGGTGATCCATGATGACTGTTCTTGCCATTTTCCCTTCTCCTTTGTTTTGTTTAAAATTTATTCATTTTCTCCTTCATGCTCAATCAAATGAATCCGGCGTTCGTGACGCTCTTCTCCGGAAAATGGAGTGTTCAGGAAGGTTTCTACGATTTTGATTGCAAGGCCAGGGCCTACAACGCGTCCTCCCATCGCCAGTACGTTGGCATCGTTGTGCAGGCGGGTTGCCTCTGCGCAGAAGCAGTCGGTGCAGAGTGCTGCACGGTATTCCTTCCATTTTGTTTTGCCGTGATAGAAATGCCGATTCCGGTTCCGCAGATCAGGATTCCCTTATCACACGTTCCGTTCTGGATCGCATGGCCTACTTTTCTGGCGTAAACCGGATAATCAACTGCCTCGTTGCTGTAGCATCCGAAGTCCTGATATTCCAGTCCCTGTTTATCCAGATATGCTTTTACCTCCTGCATCAGCTCATATCCGCCGTGGTCACATCCTAAAGCTATCATTGTTCTTCCTCCTCTTTCAGCCGCGCAAGAACACCTTCAATCAGGAATTCCAGCGCTTCATAACATTTTCCGTATTCGGTAAGCGGTTCCCCGTAAAGGGCGGGGATGTCTCCTGCCAGCCGCAGAAATCCGGCGATCGTCTGCAGATGGGGCGCATCCGGGAAGTCCTCACGGATCTTTTCCCTCTGACTGTCCTCCATCACAAGAAGCAGCGTGTCGTCGTTGATGTCCTCCGCGGTAAGCGGTGTGGTGGTGTGGTCTTTGGCCGAAAGCCCGTTGCGCGCAAGCACTGCCTCTACCTTCTGGTTGACCGGCTGCGGAAACAGAACGACAAGCCCGCGGGAACCAATTTCCATCGGCCACGGAAGCTCTTTGCTCTGCAGAATCGCCTTCGCCATCGGTGCGCGCGCGGTATCGTCCGCGTCCACAAATAAAATCCTGCTGTAATGTTTCACTGTTATACCTCTGCTACTTTGTGGCCTGCGGCTTTTAACAGGCGGTTCATGATCGCCTGCCCCATACGCGGGGTGTCGAAAGCCTCGGAATAAATCACTTCCACGCCGTCCTCATCGAAGTCGCGCAGAATCGCAAACAGGTGATGCGCGATCGTCTCATCTTCGGCGCGCAGCCCGATGCTCTTGATATCTCCTGTGGTGTACTGCTCCCGTGTCTCATCGGTGCAGATTACGCCCACTTTCTTTCCTGCCTTTTCCTGTTCTGCGGCAAGGCGGTTGATTTCCGGAATCACCCGTTCCATCTCGCCCTGGATAATCGTAAGGTCTGCCTTCGGCGCATAATGTTTGTAGCGCATGCCCGGTGCCTTCGGACGCACATGGCTGTCCTCCGCAAGGATTCCCGGATCGACACGCACGGTTCCAAGCACTTTTTCCAGCATCTCTTTGTTGTAATAGCCCGGGCGGAGAATCGTCGGAATCTCCTCTGTAAAATCGACGATAGTGGATTCGAGGCCGATCTCGGCGTCTCCTCCGTCGATGATACAGTCAATTTTGTCCCCAAGATCCTCGATCACATGCTCGGCTTTCGTCGGGCTCGGCCGGCCTGATGTATTGGCGCTCGGCGCTGCGATGAAGCCGCCTCCGGCTAAGATCAGTGCGTTTGCCACTTTGTTGCTCGGATAGCGCACGGCTACGGAGGTAAGGCCTCCCGTCGTTTCGAGCGGAACGGCATTTGTTTTCTCAAAAATCATCGTCAGCGGTCCCGGCCAGCATGCGGCTGCCAGTTTGCGTGCACTCTCCGGCACGTTTGCCGCTACGGTTTCGAGGTCCTCCATTCTTCCGATGTGGACGATCAGCGGGTTGTCCGACGGACGGCCCTTTGCCGCATAAATTTTCTCGGAAGCTTTGGCATCCAGCGCATTTCCGCCAAGACCATATACGGTCTCGGTCGGGAATGCCGCCAGACCGCCGTTTTTCAGAATCTCTCCTGCTTTTTCGATCGCGCTCTGATCTATGTTATCTTCTGTCATCCTGGCAATCCATGCCCTCATATGTTTCTTCCTTCTTTCCATCTGTTCCAGCGCACAGTGTTTCCATCTGCGCACACTGTTTTGATTATACCATTTTCCGGCGCAGTTGAAAACCCTTGATTTAAAGAAGCTCTTTTAACTGAGCCGTGCGGTACGCCTCGATCAGTTCCTTTAATTCACGGATGCGCTGCCGGATCTGCCGTCCCTGATCCGTATCGCCGACTAACTGGCGCTTCATGTTGTACCGCACCGCCACCTGGCGGGAGACAATATCCTTCTCCTCCCGGATTGCTTTTTCCGTCGATTCAAACGGCTCGTGCGCGGTGAGGCTGAGGCCGTACGAGTTGTAAATCAGCGTGTAACCCGCGATGCCGGTTTCTTTGTGGTACGCCCTGCAGAAGCCGCCGTCGATGATCAGCACCTTGCCGCCGCATTTGACCGGGCTTTCACCGGCACTCTGGTGTACCGGGACGTGGCCGTTGATAATATGTACATTTTCACCGGCAAGCCCGAACTCCTGTAAGATCCGGTCCGCCGTCTCCTCTTTCTCGATCAGGCGGTAATACGCGTTTTTCACCTCGGTCCAGGTCTCTTTTTCTGCGAGGAAATACCGCTCAAATGTTGTCATCTTGTCGCGGCCGTACAGCGGGGAATTCGGCGCGGTCCACAGATACCACAGCGTATTGCGGCCCTGCTCCCGTTTTTTCGGATCGCGGCTTACAAATGCGCGGCGCACGTTGTGCTCGAGGATATCGTACAGTGCTTTTCCCTTGTATTTCTTTCCGTCGACCTGTACCTCTTTTAAGGTGCCGTCCTCATTCATCGGCATGCAGCCGTGGTACAGCAGATTTCCATTGTAGACGCGGTAGAGGCTTCCTTTTTTGAGCAGGAAATCGACGTGCGCCTGCAGTTTTTCGCTGTTTCGGAAGGCGAAGATCAGCTTATCGAGCACTTCTGCCTCTTTTTCTGTCAGCTCGTCCGGATGCGCCGGGTCGATCGTCGGAAAGCTCTTGTCGCGCAGAGCATATGTTTTCTCCCCAATCGTCACCGTTCCGTTCTGGTAATCGATCTTTTCCAGCAGACGGCGGTTTTCCATGCCATACTCTGGGTTCTCACGGATCAGACGGTTCTCGAGCTTTAACTGCATTACGGTGATGGCCTTGTGCATGCGGCGCTCCAGCATCTGCTGGGAATTTCCGCTGTCCTCGCCGCCTTTTGCGGCAAAGCATTCGCACGGATCATCGCCGTACGTCTCGAGAGCAAAGGTGGCAAGCGGAAGCATATTGATGCCGTAGCCGTCCTCCAGCACATCGAGATTGCCGTAGTGGAGGCAGATGCGGATCGTGCTGGCCACGCACGCCGGCTGGCCGGTCGCAGCGCCCATCCAGAGCACATCGTGGTTGCCCCACTGGATATCGAGGGAATGGTAATTCATCAGGCAGTCCATGATTTTATACGGCTCCGGACCGCGGTCAAAGATGTCGCCGATGATGTGGAGATGATCGACAACGAGCCGCTGAATCAGCTCTGCCACGGCGATGATGAAGTTTTCGGCGCTGCCGATTTCGAGGATGGTCTGGATGATCGCCTCGTAGTATGCTTCTTTATCGAGCACCTCCGGCTTTTCGGTGATCAGCTCCTCGATGATATAGCCATAATCCGCCGGCAGGGCTTTCCGCACTTTGGCGCGGGTGTATTTGGAAGAAACGATTTTGCAGACGTCGATCAGGCGGTACAGCATGACCTTGTACCAGTCATCGATATCCTCCTGCTGCTTTTTCTCCATCTCCAGGCGCTCTCTCGGGTAATAGATAAGGGTTGCAAGCGCACGTTTTTCCGAAATACCGAGCGTGTGGCCGAAGACATCGTCAATCTTCTTTCGCACGGCACCGGAACCGTTGCGGAGTACATGAGAAAAGGCTTCGTATTCGCCATGAATATCCGAAAGGAAATGCTCCGTGCCTTTGGGAAGGTTGATAACGGACTGCAGATTGATGATTTCGGTCGCTGCTTTTTCGATGGTCGGGTACAATTCTGCGAGATATTCCAGATAATTTTTTTCGTTTTCCATGAGGACCTCCTGCCTGGGTTGTTTTTTCTTATTTTATAACGAACTCACCCTCGGCACAACCCTTTTTCTTCTTTCGATACATCGGGTGCGTCCCCTCGTGGAAAATATAATAGCTCACATAATCTGTGAGAAAAATTCCCACTGCCGAGAGCAGATACCAGATCCCGAAAAACCACGGGCAGATCAGCCCATCGCAGAAGGAAAACGGCAGCGCACTGTAGTCCCACATACGGTAATGCAGCACCCGCAGGGAAAACATTCCCGAATACAGTTCGATGGCCGTGATCAGAACCGCAGATACCATCATCTGAAACGCCAGCGGAAAGCGGCGCAGCCCGGCGTCTTCCAGCATTCCGATTCCTGCAAGGGACAGTCCTCCGGCAATGCCCATCAGGCGGAAGCTGTAACCGCGGTAAGTGACTTCGATGGCAATATAAATACAGTAGCCCAAAAGAAAAAACAAGCAGATACTTCTTCGCTTTCATTCGTTTTTCTTCCCATTCTAATTGAGAATCTTTCTCTTATTCCCAGTATCTCTGTCTTTCTCTTTTATCCGCTTGCATTTTTCTTTTCCATGTTACAATACTTTCATGTTTCGAAAGAAGTTTCGAATAGAAAGGACAGAAAAAAGAATGGCATTTAACCCAATAAAGTTAATGGAATTAAAAAATCTGAGAAACCGTTTCGCCCAAAACCACCCGAAGTTCGTAAAATTCATGAGCGATCTCGCATCCTCGCAGATCGAGGAGGGAACGATTCTCGAAGTCACGGTGAAAAAACCGGACGGCCGAACGATGGTTTCCAATATCAAGGTGACTGCTTCGGATCTTGAAATGCTGCAGGCAATCAAACAGATGTAACATATTTTTCGTGGCAAAAAGCCGCTTTCGACGAGCGGCAGGCTTTTGGACACACGATATTCCTCGAGATACTGCGTCACCGTCTTTCCCGTCATTTTCCGGAAGCGGCGGCAGCAGACCTCGCGGGACAGATGCACCTGCTCACCAAGCTTTTCGAGCGAAATCACGGATTCTTACCATTACTCCGATGCATTCCTGACGATCGAAGCGCCGTTCTACTTCCTGCTCGGCCTTCTCGCCGTCTACCGCACCTCGATTCAGAGTATGCAGAACGGACGCGCACCGTTTGCCGCATGCATGATCGAGCTTGTGATGCGTCTTGCTGCTACCGTCTGGCTGTCACGCTTCTTAGGCTACACTGCCGTCTGCATCGCAAGCCCGCTTGCCTGGTTCGGTGCAATTGCACTGCTGATTCCAGTCTACTATCGGATGATGATAAAGCCTGTAAAAACAGTGTAATCAAAATTGGTCCACCGGATATTGATATGCCTGGCAACGCAAAACCCGGAATCCTTTCGCTCCTCTTCTGAGGTCTTGAAAAGATTCCGGGTTTTTTATTTTGCTGTTTTCTCTTCCCAGATTGTCTCCAGATTTTTTCCATCAATCCAGATACAGCGGTACACCCGCTTCATCTGCTCATCCAGTTCCGCTTCCCGGTCCGTCTTTACAATCACATGGCCGATCCGGTCAGTTCCATCTGCCATGGCAGAAACTTCATGCCCCTCCGGATAATCCAGGACAAGCTCCAGCCCTTCCTGACGCAGACGTTCGACCTGATCCCGGTCGATTTGTGTGATGGTTCCGCTTACCGGACTCAGCAGCAGTTTTGCCATGCACGGGCAGCTTTCCGTCTGCTGAAAATCCGTTTCTTCCCCGAGGGCGCTTTTGATCATCTGCTCATAAAAATCAAATCCGTAATACGTTGAAATCAGTTCCGGAATGCAGGTTGCCCCGGTTCTTCCGCCCATTTCAATGATCCAGACCTTCTCTCCGTCCACAAAGACATCCGCATTGACGGAGCACTGATCGGCACCGGATGCGGTGACGGCCAGCTGCATCTGGCGGGCAATTTCTTCCCGCAGTGCCCCGCTGCATCCATACGGAAATGCGTGGCCGACCGGAACGGTCGTGTGTGCACCGCGGTATACAAATTTCGTGTGCGGTGCCAGAAAGACCAGTTTGTGGTTCTGCACAAATCCATCCACGCCGATCTCCGTTCCGCGGAGGAATTTTTCAACCAGCACATAATCTCTTGCCGAACCGTTTCTCGCATTTTCATACGCTTCTTCGATCTGTCCGGAATGCTCCACCACGGTAATTCCGCGGCTTCCTGAACTGTCCACCCGTTTTACGACAACCGGGTATCCAAGCTGTTCTGCGGCTTTTTGTGCCTCCTCTGCGCTTCTTACCCGCATCCCGTCTGCCGCGGAAACGCCGCCCTGCCGGAATGCGTCTTTCATCTTTGCCTTATCGGTCAGAATTTCCGCCGCCTCATACGGAATGCCGGACAGATGCATCTTTTCACAGACATAGCCGATTGTGCTGACGGCCACATCGGTTCCCGATGTACAAATTCCGTCGATCTGTTCTTTTTCCGCCGCCGCAAGAATCGCTTCTTTATCCCGCGTATTCAGTTCATAAATTTTATCTGCAAGTGCAAAACCCGGATAATCGCCGGGAATACTCACTACGATCGTGTAAAGACCCATTCTGCGTGCAGTCCGGATCAGCGGCACCTGGTAAATACCGGCACCTAAAATCATGATTTTTTTCACTTTTTTTCTTCCTCATCAGATACGTTAATGGTTTCCCGCACAATATACTGCGGCGTGCGGTTCAGAATCAGAATCATCTTTCCGAGGTATTCTCCGATGATGCCGAGCACCATCAGAATCAAATCCGGAAAAAACAACGATGGCGCAGATCGTCGAAGACCAGCCAACCATCACGGTCGGATTGATGAGCTTTCGGATGGCAATCATGATGGCTGCCAGAAACCGCCGGCTGCAGAAACTCCGCCGAGAACGGACGATATGCGAAGCGGAATTACAGAATAGTTCCAGTAGGCAAGCCACAATTTGATCAATTTCTTTAACGTATAGTTGGAAGTTCCCACTGCACGTTTGAAATGCTCCACCTCTACATTTCCGATTTTGTGTGTCGTGCGGTAGAAAATGCCGTCAATATAGGGATTGAAGCTGTCGTATTTTACCACCTCGTCCTTGATCTGGCGGGTAATCATCCAGAAATTGCTGGAAACGATGTCTTTTGGCCGTCCGAGAAGAATCCGGGAGGAAACTTCGTTCAGTTTGCTGGTGACATTTTTCAGGAACGAATTTTTCCGTTTCGGATAGCAGCCGTAAACCAGATCGTATCCTTCTTCCATCTTGTGGATCAGTTTGCTGATCTGGGACGGATGTGTCTGCATGTCATCGTCCATGCCGAGAATAAAATCTCCTTCGGTGTAGTGGAGTGCCGCCATCAGCGCATTGTGCTGGCCGAAATTGCGCAGCAGGTTGATGCCCTTGACATTCTGATACTGCTCACCGAGCTTCTTGATCTCCCCATACGTATTGTCTTTCGGGGAACCGTCGTTCACCAGGACAAATTCGCAGTCATATCCGTCCATTTTCTTGAATTCTTCCATCACCATCTCTACAACTTTCCGGATCGTTGCCTCGGAATTGTAGCATGGGATGACTATTGAAATCAGTTTCATTTTTTTCCTCCATCGGTATCGTTCAGAATGCAGTCATAGAACAGCGGCGTGCCTCCGGTATGGATAAAAAGCACATCGCAGTCCTGTAACTGATGTTCTTCTATGTACTGCTTCATTCCCCAGAATGCCTTTCCGGTGTACGTCGGATCCAGCGGAAGGCCGTTCCGGCAGAACTCTTCCCGGATCACCTGTAAAATCCGCTCATCGTACTGGCCGTATCCGCCCTGGCGGTATCCCATTTCCAGATGAAGTTCACTCTCCCATCCTTCCGGCAGCACGAGATGATTCTTCGCAAAATAATCGGAAATGCCGCTCTCCATGATGCGGATGGCTCGGTCGTACTCGCGGGATGAAATCGAAAGGCCGATGATCTGCTCCGTTCCCTGCTCGAGCAGTTTTCCGCTTACCAGGCCGCACTGGGTCGAGCCGGTTCCGGATGCTGCAAAGATATGAGAAAAAGAAATGTTCTGTTCTTTCTCCCACGCAAGAATCTCGCGGTAGCCGTCCACGTAGGCCTGTACCGGTGTGCCTTCATTGCCCGTTCCGAATTTATCCCCGAAAATATAATATGGGTGATATCCCTCTTCTGTCAAACGGTTCATCGTCTTCTCGACGGTCTGTGCAATCTCTGTTTTTCTTGCACGGAATGACTTCGGCTCCGAGCCATTTCATCAGACGGCTGTTGTTGGTTTCGATCGGGTGTTCTTCGTTTTCTTCAGAAGAACAGATCATATAGCATGGAATTTTCTCGGCACAGCACAGATTGGCCAGCACGCGGCAGAGGTTGGATCTGCTGTTTCCGTAGATGATCATGCAGTCTTTGTTTTTCTCCTGCATATCCTGGAAAAAAGCACGTCCGATGCGGACTTTGTTTCCGCCTAAGGAAAACGGAAGAAGATCCTCCCGCTTGCAGTACAGGCGGACGCCTCTGTCGTTTGGAAATTCCAGTTTCTGAATTGGTGTCTGTATCATTGTTTCTCCTCTTTTATTCTTGTTTCAACTCACAGTCGGTATTTTCACGGAGTCTGACATGCCGAAAATAGTTCGACTGTGACTTGCCTCATGTCAGTGGAGGATACCGATTTTTTCTCCGCCCGCCACTTCCGTTATGTTTCTTTTAACAATTCATCCCACCGCTTTGAAGCTGGGGACTTCTTGTCTACTGGTGTTAAATTCCGGCATGTACCGGAAGCTTTTCCCTATTATAGACTATTTTTCTTCTGCGTGGCAAGCCGTGCCGGAAACAGGAAAAGCCCGCCGGTTTTTGTTTTCACATCTGCCGGCGGGCTTTGGGGATTTTTTACGTATTCTGTTTTTTCGTCCGGGACCTGTTCAGGCTTCCTGCGGTGCGGCAAGATTGGCCACAATCCGCGCCACCTGGGCTATCTCCGGGATTTTTGTGTACTCGGCGCAGCTGTGTACCTGATTCATCGAGGTTGCGATGACAAGCCCTTCGATGCCGTGCTGTGCAAAGACGTTGTTGTCGCTGCCGCCGAAAGTTTTTTCGAATGCAGCGGTCAGGCCTTCTTCTGCAACGGCGCTCTCGTAATGCCTTGCGGCATCGCTTGTCAGCGGCGTCTCATACGCATGGATATTCAGCTTTTCTTCCCAGACCAGCTTCGCACCAATCTTCTCTGCTTCCTGCTGGAAGGTTCTGTGATATGTTTCCAGAAGCTCCATGGCCGTCTCGTGGTTCAGGCTTCGAATTTCGCCTTCGATCACGCAGCTTTCCGAAACGATGTTGGTACCGGAGCCGCCGCCGATTTTTCCGATGTTGGCAGTGGTGCTTTCATCCACGTGGCCCTGCGGAAGCTGTGCGATTGCGCGGGCGGCCGCCTGGATGCTGTTGATGCCGTCCTCCGGGTGGAAACCGGCGTGGGCGGCTTTTCCCTGGATTTTCGCCGCGAAGGAAACGAGTGTCGGTGCCGCGTAGGCGGCTGCACCGATCGCGCCGCTTAAATCCAGAACGTATGCTTCTTTTGCCTGCACCTGGCTGTAGTTGAAGGCATTTGCGCCTTTGCAGTACAGCTCCTCACCAGTCGAGATCAGGATTTCGATCGGGCGGTGCGGTGTTTTGGTCTCGATGATGTGGCGGACAACTTCATAGATGGCTGTCACACCGGCGAGGTCGTCGGCGCCAAGAACCGTCGTGCCATCGCTCGTTACGGTTCCATCCTCATGGGAGACGGCTTTTTTGCCTTTTGCAGGCTCAACAGTGTCCATGTGGGCCGCAAAGAGAACCGGGGCTCCTGCAAGGCTGCCCGGAATGCGCGCGAACAGATTGCCCGCATTGGAGCCGGTCTGCTCCTGCGTATGATCTTCTGTAAGCGTAACCCCGATTTCGGCGAATTTTATTTTAAGGTGTCCGCCATCTCGCGCTCCTCTAAGGACGGCGAATTGATAGATACCAGCTCCGCAAAAAAATCAGCAATTCTTTTCTCATCTATCATAATCTTTTCTCCTACTCTTTGGCTGTGTCCGCAATTTAAATAACATACTCAGGCTGCGCCATAATATGCATCTTGCTGAAGAACTCCCGTGTTCTCTGATTCTGCGGATGCTCGAATACTTCTTTCGGTGTTCCGTCTTCTACTACGTGTCCTTTATCAAGGAAGATCACACGGTTCGACACATGGCGGATAAAGTTCATCTCATGGGAAACCAGAAGCATTGTATATCCCTGTGCCGCAACTTTTTTAATAACATCCAGAACCTCTCCAACCAGCTCCGGGTCAAGGGCTGAAGTCGGCTCGTCGAGCAGCAGAATCTGCGGTTTCATGGCGAGGGCTCTTGCGAGCGCCACCCTCTGCTGCTGTCCGCCGGACATATGTTTCGGATAATGGTTTGCCCATTTCTCCATGCCGACCAGTTTCAGTTCTTCTAATGCAATGGCTCTGGCCTCGTCTTTTTTCATCTTCTTGACAACAATCAGGCCTTCCATCACATTTTCCAGTGCGGTTTTCTTCTCAAACAGATTGAACCGCTGGAACACCATTCCTGTGTTCTGTCTTAAATACAGAAGCTCTTTCGGTTTCCGCTCGGAAAGGCCGATCACCTTGTCCCCGATCGTCACCGTTCCCTTCTCCGGTGTCTCAAGGCGGTTGACGCAGCGCAGAAGCGTTGATTTTCCGGTTCCGGAAGGACCGATGATTCCCACAACATCGCCCTGTTTGATCTCGAGGCTGATGTCGTCGAGCACCACGTTGTCGTTATATTTTTTTGATAAATGATCAATTTTTATCATTTTTCTTACCCTCCCCGTTTGCGGACGCCAGCTCTACCTGGTCCGGAATCCGGATTTTATTTTCAATTACGCGGATGATCTGCTCGATCACCAGCGTTACCAGCCAGTAAATGATAGCCAGTGAAACGTAAACTTCAAAGTAGCGATACGTTCTTCCTCCAATAATCTGGCCCTGTGCGGTAATCTCGACAACGGCGCAGGTAAAAGCAAGAGACGTTCCTTTGATGATACTGATAAAAGAGTTTCCAAGGGTCGGAAGCGCAACCTCAAAGGCCTCCGGCAGAATGATGCGGCGCAGTGTCTGCGGATACGTCATGCCAAGTGCATGTGCTGCTTCGATCTGGCCCGGGTCAACGGACTGCAGGGCCGAACGGATAATCTCAGCCATAAAGCCCGACTGGTTCAGTCCCAGAGCGATCATCGCATAGACGAAACCGGAAATATTGGCAACCGCCAGATTCGTTCCGAACTGCTGGTTGATTGTCTTGAACATCATGGGAATACCAAAGAACGCAACGTACAGCTGTACGATGACCGGCGTGCCGCGGAGCAGTGAAATCAGAAGATTCGTAATCTGCGTCAGCACTCTGATTTTTTTCATTTTGATGATCGCCATCACAAGTCCCAGTCCCAGTCCGATCAGCATAGAAACCACGGCCAGTTCCAGCGTGATCGGCAGCTTTGTCAGCAATTCTGGTATGGATGAAAATACCAGTGAAACGTCAAATAATTTTCCCATGATTTTTTTCCTCTCTTACACGTATTTTTCTACCAGTACACAGGTAAAGCCAAGATTTTTCTTCGGCTTTTTCGGCTCTTCGTCTTTCTTCGGTGCATGGTGGTCGTATACCGACAGGTCAGCGTCCGGATTCAGTTTGTAGCCTAATTTCTCATAAAAGCCTGCGGCGCGGTCCTGGCTCGTGATGACGATGTGATCGACACCGTATTCTTTCAGCCATTTCTCAGCGGCTTCGATCAGCACGCGGCCGTATCCGCTTTTCTGTTTTTCTCTGACAACACAGACACGCTCGATTTTTCCTGTCTTTTCCGCCGGAAATGCGATGCGGCAGCCGGCTACCGGCTTGTGATCTTCTGTCAGCAGAATCGCCTGCAGATCATCTTTGCTCTCGTCCTGTCCGAATTCCAGTTCAATCGGAATGTTCTGTCCGCAGCAGAACGCATCGGTTCTGACGTAATCATATGCTTTGTATTTCCACTCTTCGCTTCCCTTTTCTACCCGGTAAATTTCTGCCATGTTTTTCGCTCCTTTTAGAATCGGGAAACGGATGTTCTCGATCCGCTTCCCGTCTGTTTTGTAATCTCTTCTGTTTTTATTTCGAAAACGATATTCTAGTTTGGTGTCTCATCAAAGTATTTCTCGTCCGGGCTGGTGTCCACGCCGAGATACTCGGTTGTGATCTTGGAAAGAGTTCCGTCTTCTTTCATCTCTTTTAAGGCTTTGTCAACATCCTCGCGGAGTGCTGCGCCCTCTTCGTTCTTTCCAAACAGGAAGTAGGTATTGTTCTGCGGGAACAGGAAATCTTCGGTCTCCTCGTCGATCTCGTTTGCTTCCAGCTGACCTTCCAGTCCGAACTGCGGAAGCAGGTTGTCGATGATCGGTCCGTCGTCGATTGCCACATCAGCGGTTCCATCTACGATGTGCTGGTAGCGGACCTGGAAGTTTGCATTGGAATATACGATATTGATCTGGTGATCCGGGTTGTCTGTATTCCATTTTTCCAGTGCATTTGCGGTAAGGCTTCCTGCACTCAGCTCAATTTTGTATCCGCGGTCTGCCAGATCGGTAAGAGAAGTCAGCGGCTCATCGCCGGTTCTCTGAATGTATTCGTTGAAGCTGGTTTTATATGGTAAAGAGAAGTAGTAGGATTCTGCTCTCTCATCGGTATATCCATAGTTGTTGACTGCGATGTCGTACTGACCGCTCAGCACACCCTGCAGTGCATCTGCCTGCTCAATTTTCAGTTCATACTGCGGAAGGCGGTTGAACACTTCTTTTACGATATCGATATCGACACCGGTCAGCTCGTTGTCATCATTTACGTAAAAGTACGGTGCCAGTGTGCCGCTTGTTACAGCTTTGATCACTTTTTTCTCACCGGAATCCGATGCGGAGCTGCCTTCTGCGGAAGATGATGCTGCGGAACCACTGCTGCTTCCTGCATTTGCTGATGCATTGCTTCCGCATCCTGCAAAGCTTACTGCCAAAAGGCCCGCCGCTGCCAATACTGCCCAGAATTTCTTTGTCTTTTTCATAATAAAATCCTCCTCATTTCCTCGTTCTTTTCAGTTCCGGCCGCGCCCCGGCTGCCTGAGAGTGTTCCACCAGAGCGCTCCGGATTCTTCTGTCTTATCTCTTTATAAAAGTCCTTTCAGCGGATTAATCGATGCATCCACGGAAAGTACGCCGTTCTTCGGGTTTCTGTCTTCCCATTTCGGGCTGTTCCAGATGGTTTTTGAGATTTCTCCTGCGTAATCCTCGTAGGTCTCTCCCTCCGGATGGCGAAGGAATACTTCGTCCGGTGTTTTGCTGAGTGTTCTTCTCGATCCATCGTCTGCCATCAGCTTCTCGAAATCTACTTTTGCAAGGATTCGTTCGTTGTATCCGCGGAAGAGAACCTCGCCTAATTTCTTTCCAGGTCTCGAAAGTGCCAGCACCTGCGGATCGCTTCCGTGACGGAAGGCCGGGATCGCATACAGCTCTTTTAAGTAGCCCCAGATATTTTTGTAATCACGAATCGGTTTCTTCACCGGTCCTACGTTGCGGAAGTAGCTGACATCCCAACGGATCAGAGTGACGTAAGCGCGGACATCGCTGTCGGTGATGTAGTCGCCGAACAGGAAACGGTTCGTCTCCAGCCGTTTGTCCAGCTTATCGAGGGATTCATAGAAATCTTCGTATGCCTCATCGTATGCTTCCGGTGACTGGCAGAATGCCATGCGGTAATGGCCGTTGTTGACATGCGGGAAGAGCCAGTCGTTAAACTCATCGATCTCTTTCCGGAATTTTTTCGGGTACAGGTCCGGCGCATCTTTTGGCTGGAATGGACGGAACTGCACTTCGAGGTAGTTCGTCAGGCGGTGATAATCGTTGTTCACAGCCTTTTTCTCTTTGACATCCACCAGGGTCGGTGTCGTTGCTCTTCCTTTGAAGTCCGGGTTTGCTCTTTTATAGAACTCACTTAAGAAGTAAGCGCCTGTCGCCGGATCCTTGAAATCCGGATACTGTCCGAATGCATGTCCGTAACGGTTTGTCTCGCCGGATGGAGAAACTCTCGTCTCCGAGATCACATCCTGCAGTCCTAAAAGCTCCCGCACGATGATCGGACGGTTGGACCAGTTGCATCCGGTTGCCCAGTAGATCCCGAAGCGGTTTGCTTCTGCTTTCAGGTCGCCTTCTTTATCGCCGAATGGCTGGATAAATGCATTTGGCTGACGGATGAAAGCGCCGCGCTCATCGATCTCTACAAGGGTTTCATTTGGTCTTGGGTCTACTCCGACTTCTGCTGCAAACTGTTCTGCCAGTGCATCGGTGTATTTGATTTCTTCGGTTTCTTTATTTTCAACTGGGGTGAAGCTGCATCCGCATCCGCTCATGTTTTTGTCCTCCGTTTTCTATGTCTGTTTATTGACTATTCTTATGTTGTTCATTCGCATTTCTTTTAAAAAAAGGTTAAAAAAATAGCAGGCATTCGTTCCGGCCTGCCCGCACATGCAATTTCTGCTATGCTTTTTCTGCCTGCGAATGTTTCTTATTTTTCTTTATTCTGATTGGAGCTGCAGCAACAGCAACAACACATCTCCATCATTCTGTTCTCCTGCATTCGTCTGTTGTCTGTTTTTTTCATTTGCTGTTCTCCTTTCCTATTAAGTCGATATGTTTAATATGTTTCTCGATTACATGGCATATTATAATGCATATTTTTTCTATGTGCAACCCCTAAAACGCCTTTTGGTAATTGTTATTTCGATGAATCGCTTATAGGTTTTTCCTATTGGTTAGTCATACCAGAAAGATATTACTTATCACACCTGTAGTCTGATTTTGCTTTTTCCCGGCCAACCGCCGCAACTTTTGCAATGTGCTCAACAATTCTTGCCATGGCTTTTTTCTTAAGAAACGATACAATAAAAAGCAAAGAACACCACTTGCAAAATACAATGTACTCTCGGAATCTTTCTGTGCTTGTTTTTGTGAGATGATTTTCCGCCAGCTGCAAAGGCAAGTGCAGAAAGATTCCGAGAGTACATTACAAAATAAAGGAGAGTTTTTCTTATGGAAATGACATTTCGCTGGTATGGTTCCAAATTTGATACCGTTACCTTAGAGCAGATCCGCCAGATTCCGGGCGTAACCGGAGTCATCACAACTCTGTACGACACTACCCCGGGCGAGGTGTGGACACGCGAAGCGATTCACGCGTTAAAAGAAGAGGTTGAGGCCTCTGGACTTCACATCTCCGGCATCGAGAGCGTCAACATCCACGACGCCATCAAAATCGGCAGCCCGGACCGTGAGCAGTACATCGATAATTATATTGAAACGTTAAAGCACCTCGGCGAGGAAGACATTCACCTTGTCTGCTATAACTTCATGCCGGTCTTCGACTGGACCAGAACAGAACTCGCACGCGTCCGTCCGGACGGCTCGACCGTACTTGCCTACAAACAGTCCGCCGTAGACGCACTTGTTCCGGAAAAAATGTTTGAATCTATCGCAGGTGATGCAAACGGCGCAATTCTTCCTGGCTGGGAGCCGGAGCGCATGGCAAAAGTGAAAGAGCTCTTTGACGCTTACCGCGATGTGGATGATGAGAAACTGTTTGCCAACCTCAAATACTTCCTCGAACGCATCATGCCGGTCTGCAACGAGTACGACATCAAAATGGCCATTCACCCGGACGACCCGGCATGGAGTGTCTTCGGTCTTCCGAGAATCATCATTAATAAAGAAAACATTCTGCGCATGATGAAGATGGTCGATGACCCGCACAACGGCGTGACCTTCTGCTCGGGCTCCTACGGAACGAACCTGGAGAACGATCTGCCGGATATGATCCGTTCCTTAAAGGGCCGCATCCACTTCGCTCACGTCCGCAATCTGAAATTCCACAGCCAGCAGGATTTCGAGGAGGCCGCACACCTTTCCTCTGACGGCAGCTTCGATATGTATGAGATCATGAAAGCGCTGTACGACATCGGCTTTGACGGCCCGATCCGCCCGGACCACGGACGTATGATCTGGGGAGAGAAGGCAATGCCGGGCTATGGACTGTATGACCGCGCACTCGGCGCGACTTATTTAAACGGACTCTGGGAAGCTATTGACAAGAGTCACAAACGTGGAATTTAAAGGAGGTTTCTACTGATGTCTCTTAACTTAACAGCTGCCGGACTGGCAGATCAAAAAGCGTGGGAAGCCGCAGGCTATGCGCTTCCATCCTATGACCGCGAAGCAATGATCACCCGCACGAAAGAATCTCCGTGCTGGGTGCATTTCGGAGCCGGAAATATTTTCCGTGCCTTCCAGGCAAATACAGCACAGGAACTGCTGAACAACGGTACCTTTGACCGCGGTGTCATCGTTGCGGAGGGCTTCGATACAGAAATCATCCGTGATATGTACCAGCCGCACGATAATTTAAGCATTCTGGTGACCTTAAAAGCCGATGGTTCTGTCGAGAAAACCATTGTTGGAAGCATCGCAGAATCGCTGGCTGCCGATACGGCGGATTCTCCGGATTTTGCCCGGTTAAAAGAAATCTTTACCAAGGATTCCCTGCAGATGGCGACGTTTACGATCACCGAAAAGGGATATTCCCTGAAAAACGGTGCGTGCGAACTGCTTCCGTCTGTTGCTGCCAATTTTGCTGCCGGACCTTCTTCCGTTACCAGCTATATGGGAAAAGTTGCTTCTCTTTTATATGAAAGATTTCTTGCAGGCGAAAAACCGGTTGCGATGGTCAGCACCGACAACTGCTCCCACAATGGCGAAAAACTTTCCCTTGCCCTGACAGCCTACGCTTCTGCATGGGAAGAAAACAAGCTGGTACAGCCAGGCTTCCTCTCCTATCTGCAGAACCCGGAAAAAGTCAGCTTCCCGTGGACCATGATCGACAAGATCACCCCGCGGCCGGATGCTTCCATCGAAAAGATGCTCGAGGAGGACGGCCTCGCCGATGCACAGCCGATCGTCACCTCCCGCCACACCTACGTTGCTCCGTTCGTCAATGCAGAGGAATGCCAGTACCTCGTAGTCGAAGATCATTTCCCGAACGGACGGCCGCCGATGGAAAAGAGCGGATGGATCTTTACCGACCGGGAAACTGTCAACAAAACAGAGCGCATGAAGGTCTGCACCTGCCTGAACCCGCTGCACACCGCACTCGCTGTGTTCGGCTGCCTGCTGGACTATGAACTGATCAGTGATGAGATGAAAAATCCGGTGCTGAAAAAGCTCGTGGAGCGCATCGGATATGTGGAAGGACTTCCGGTTGTCACCGATCCTGGCATTCTCTCTCCGAAGCAGTTTATCGATGAAGTGCTGAACATCCGCATCCCGAATCCGTTTATGCCGGATACGCCGCAGCGAATTGCGACCGACACGTCACAGAAGCTGTCGATCCGGTTCGGTGAGACGATCAAATCGTATCTTGCTTCTCCGGAGCTGTCACTCTCGGATCTTCAGGCAATTCCGGCTGTATTTGCGGGATGGCTGAGGTATCTGATGGGCGTGGATGACAACGGCGATGCATTTGATCTGAGCCCGGATCCGCTGCTTGCCACGGTCCGCCCGTATGTGCAGGATCTGAAACTCGGCGCACCGGCTGACCGTAAGGCGCTTTCCAAAACTCTGGCTCCGCTGCTCTCCGATGCTTCGATTTTCGGTGTGGATCTGATTTCTGCCGGACTTTCTGACCGTGTGCTGAATGCTTTTGTCTCGATGCTTCAGGGACCTGGCGCTGTGGCAGATACGCTTGCTGCGCTGACTGCTCAATTCTAAAAGGGAGGTATTTCCATATGAAACCTTTTATGGACGCTGACTTTCTGCTGCAGACCGATACGGCGAAAACGCTGTACCACGAGGCAGCTGAAAAAATGCCCATTTTTGACTATCACAACCATCTGAATCCGCAGGAGATTCTCGAAGACCGCCAGATGGAGAATCTGACACGCGTCTGGCTCGGCGGGGATCATTATAAATGGCGTGCCATGCGTGCGATGGGCTTTTCGGAGGATCTGATCACCGGAAACGCCGATGATTACGACAAATATCTGGCGTTTGCCGAGACGATTGAGAACGCGATCGGCAATCCTTTATACCACTGGACACATCTGGAGCTGCAGCGGTACTTCGGCATCACGACACCGCTCTCCCGCGCAACAGCGAAGGAGCTCTGGGATGAGGCGAATGCAAAACTGCAGACGAAGGAGTTTACCGTGCGCAATCTGATTCTGAACCAGCATGTGTCGCATTTGTGCACCACCGACGATCCTGCAGATGATCTGCACTGCCATCTGGCATTACAGAAGGAATACTTTGCCTGCCGCGTTCTGCCGTCCTTCCGCCCTGACCGCGCCGTTCATCTCGAAAAGCCGGATTTCCCGGAATACGTGGAAAAGCTTGCCGCTGCCGCCGGCAGGACGATTGCATCCGCAGAGGATATGGTGCATGCCCTCTCCTGCCGCCTCGACTTCTTCCTCTCCGCCGGCTGCGTTGTCAGCGACCACAGCCTTGAGGGCTGCTTCTATGTGCCATGCACGGCTGCTGAGGCGAATGATGTATTTGAAAATCGCATGAACGGCGGTGCTCTCACTGAAAAAGAGCTCGGCATGTACAAGGGCTTCCTTCTGACGAACCTCGGACGGCTGTATCATAAGCACAATATCGCCATGCAGCTTCATATCAAAGCACTCCGCAACAACTCGAAGCGGATGTTCCGTGCGCTCGGTGCCGATACCGGCTTTGACAGCATGAACGATTTCGCCTTTGCCCCGATGCTCGGCGCTTTCTTAAACGATATGGACGAGGACGACGCACTGCCGAAAACTGTGCTCTACTCTCTGAACCCGGGCGACAACCCGATGCTTGCAAGCATGGCTGGAAACTTTGCTGCGCCTGGCATCCGCTCGAAAGTGCAGTTCGGTACCGCATGGTGGTTCAACGATCACAAATACGGCATGGAATCCCAGCTTGCGACGCTTTCCAGCATCGGCATGCTTTCCACCTTCATCGGCATGCTGACCGACTCCCGCAGCTTCCTCTCCTTCCCGCGCCACGAATATTTCCGCCGGATTCTCTGCAATCAAATCGGAAACTGGGTGGAAAACGGGGAGTACCCGGCGAACCTGGAGTTTTCTGAAAGAGATGGTGGAAAATATCAGCTACAACAATGCGGTTTCGTATTTCCTGTGATTTTCGCATGCCTTATTGACAATTATTCCCACATACCGTACAATAAAAGGGATTACTGATCAACGAAAGGATTACAGAAACATGGACGACTCAGGCAGTATGCCTCGACGATGCTTTATTTTCATCATTTGATAAACGGAGACATAATCTATCTTTGATTCTGCCAGATTCAAGATAGGTTATGTCTTTTTGTACATTTTTTGCATCGTGTCCCGGTTTCCTAAGAAAGGAAAAACAAAATGAACAGCGACATTGTGTCACTCATCATCATTCTTATCTGCGTCATGCTCTCAGCCTACTTTTCGGCGACGGAGACTTCTTTCACCTCGCTGAACCGCATCCGCATGAAAAATATGGCAGAAAAAGGCGACAAGCGGGCGGAACTGGTGTTAAAGCTGCTGGAGAACTTTGACAAGCTGCTCTCCACGATTCTCGTCGGCAACAACATCGTCAACATCGGACTCAGCTCCATTGCCACGGTGCTTTTTATCAAGCTTCTCGGCGGCGACTCCGGTGCGACGGTTTCCACGATCGTAACCACTATCGTGGTCCTGATCTTCGGCGAAGTTTCCCCGAAAAGCATTGCAAAAGAATCTCCGGAGACGATCGCCAAATTTTCCGCACCGTTTCTCCACATTCTGATGATCGTGCTGACCCCGGTGACGTTTTTCTTTTCCCAGTGGAAGAAGCTGCTCTCCCGCATCTTCAAATCCTCGGAAAACCACGGCATCACCGATGAGGAACTGATGACCATCGTCGAGGAGGCGACCCAGGAGGGCGACATCGACGACCAGGAAGGCGATCTGATTCAGAATGCAATCGGCTTCATGGAGATGGAGGCCGCAGAGATCTTTACTCCGCGTGTCAACGTCATCGGCATTCCGCTCGATGCGACGAAATCCGAGATCGCTAAGACTTTCTCCGACACCGGATTTTCCCGGCTGCCGGTGTATGATGATGATATCGACCACATTGTGGGAATTGTGTATCAGAAGGATTTCCACAACCACATTTACCACACCAACAAACCGCTAAGCAGCATCATCCGCCCGGCGCTCTTTGTAACCGAGAATACGAAGGTCGGCCCGCTGCTGAAAAAAAATGCAGGCGAAGAAATCGCATATTGCCATTATCATTGATGAATTCGGCGGCACCGACGGTATCATCACCATGGAAGATATCCTCGAAGAGCTCGTCGGCGAAATCTGGGATGAGCATGATGCGGTTGTACAGGAAATCCAGAAAGTTTCCGAAAACGAATACCTCGTGACCGGAACGGCAAGCATCGACAAGGTGTATGAAGAGCTCGATATTGACAAAGAATTTGACGTCTTTACGGTCAGCGGATGGATCATGGGGATCCTCGAGCGCGTGCCAAAGGAAGGCGATCATTTCGTCTCGGATGGCCTCGACGTAACCGTACTGAAAATGGCAGACCGGAGAGTCGACAAGGTACGGATCGTGCGGCTGCCGAAGGATGAAAATGAACAGTAAGTAATTGATACGATTTACACGCAAAAAACGGATCGAACATCTGATTTTAAAGTCAGATACTCGATCCGTTTTTTTGTATCCTCTATTCTTCTTTCAGACCGTCCGCAAGTCCATACACATCATTTTCCCGTCCTTTGCAGCCCTCCCATACAATCGGTTCTGCAAAGGTAAGTTTCAGAATGGTATCAATGCTGTCGCGCTCCGGAATCGGGACGGAGATCGAAAAGGTTCCGTTTTCTTCCGTCAGTTCTGCTTTTCCGCCGGAAATCACTTCCCATTTTTCCATTGTATTCCCCGGAATTTCAAACGTGATCTGATCTTTTTCCCATTCCAGAATATGCACATAAACAATATTGTCGCGGTACGTCGTTCCGCCCCAGCGGTCCGCAATCACAGGGCCGCCGCGCAGGCCGTACAGCGTTTCGCCGTATTTCGAAAGCCATTCTCCGGCCTGGCGCAGGCGTTCTACCTGCTCCTCATCCATTTTTCCCGTTCCGTCCGGGCCGATATTCAGCAGATAATTGCCGTCCCGCACAGCGATTGAAACCAGATTCTGAATCAGCTGGCGCAGCGGCAGCACTGGTCTGCCCGGGATATAGCCCCAGGAATCCGCAATACAGTCGTTGCTGTCCCACGGCTTGTCCGTCCGCATCCCGTCGATTCTGCGTTCCCGCACATGGAAATCGCCTTCCCAGCCGCCGCGGTTATTGATCATAATATCCGGCTGCAGCTGTCGAATTTCATTTATCAGTTTCTCCGACTCCCAGAAATAATTGACCCTCATATATTCACTGGTCTGCCAGTCATCTTTCCTGTACCAGCCTCTTTCTCCATTCCAGTCCATTCCTCCAAGTGCAAGCCACTCACCGTCGAACCAGAGCAGATCAATCTTTCCATAATTACTCATCAGCTCCATCAGCTGATCATGGCACTGTTTTTTCAGTGCCTCTGCACTCTCCCAGTAAAGATCCGGCATGAAATATCCTGGAAAGCGCCAGTCGAGAGGAGAATAATAAAAGCCAACTTTCATTCCTTCTTTCCGGCACGCCTCCACATATTCTTTAACAAAATCCCGATGTGCAGCTCCTTTCATTGCGGTAAAATCACTGCATTTCGAATCGAACAGGCAAAAGCCATCGTGGTGGCGTGTTGTCAGCACCATGTACTTCATCCCCGCTGCCTTTGCATTTTTGGCCCACTGTTCCGCATCAAAATTTTCTGCAAGAAAGTCATCCTTCAGTGTCTCATACTTCCGTACATCCAGATGCTCATTCATCAGCACCCATTCCCCTTTTCCGAGCATCGAATATACTCCCCAGTGAATAAACATGCCAAACTTCGCATCCCGGAACCATTTCATCTGTTCTTCCGACAGTTTTTCTACCTTTTCCGGTCTGTAATTTTTTCTTGCCGCCGGAAAGGATTTCATTTCTTCTATTGTTTTCATTTTTTCTCCAAACTCCGCATCTTTTCCCGGTAGTCATGATACAGTTCTTGATTTACCTTTTCCAATATAGCAATTAATTCTGAATCTGTCATCTCATTCCAGATCATCAGGTGAACGATACGAATGGGCTGAGAAAGAAGCATTTCTCTTACATTTTTCTCTTCTTTCAGACGCTGCGCGAAGATTCCTCCTGCTTTTTCTGTAATTTTACGATACAGCTCTTCAAAAATCTGTTCCCCAGCCTTCGTTTCCAGCAGACGCTCCGTTTTATCCCATCCCTGGATCTGTTTTGGTACTGGAAAAACCGGTGTTACTTCGATCTTCTGTGCTGCACGGATATCCTGTACTGAAAATCCAAGCTCAAGTCCATACATTCCCTGCGGTACCGTCCGCTCATCAACGCGTTCATCGTAGAGTTCAAACAGTTCACGTGAAATGGAAAATACAAACTCTTTTTCTTCTCCCGCCTCCAGTATGATTTTCTGAAAATCGCGAAGTTCCCTGGCTGGCCTTGCTTTCCATGCTCTTGGATTTTTCACATAGAGCTGAACGACCTGAGTCCCTTTTCTGTTGCCCGTATTTTTAATTTTTCCACGCAGAACTGTTTTCTCACAATCTGTGATTTTCTCCTGCTCCACGCTGCACTCCGTAATTTCAAATGTTGTATACGAAAGTCCGAATCCAAACGGAAACTGCACCGGAATTTTTTTCGTCTCGTATCCTCGGTAGCCCATAAACATACCCTCGCGGTACGTCACCTGCTCCGTCTGCTCTGCAAAATTTTCATCCGAGATAATCTGTTCCCGGAACGCTGGAACTGACACAGGCATATGTCCGGACGGATTCACCTCTCCGCTTATCACTTTCACAATCGCTCTTCCAATCCCCTGACCGCCGTAGAAGCATTCCAGAATCGCCTTTACTTCGTCGGCCCACGGCATGGCAACGGCTCCGCCGTTCATCACAACCGCAATTACATTCGAATTAACTGCAGCAATTTCTTTTAAAAGAGCCACCTGGTATTCCGGCAGTTCATACTGCACACGGTCATTTCCTTCTCCTTCAAAACCAAAATCCATAGCAAGGAAAAACAGAACCGCATCTGCATCCGCTGCTGTTTTCACCGCCTCATCCCGGAGTTTTTGCTGCTCCGCTTCACTTCCCGCATTGTTCCTGCGATATCCCATCGCAAACGGTGTATTATCTGCTCCGTTCCATTTTTCTGCACATTCCCAGGCGTCTTCTTTTCCTGCTCCTTCTACTTTTCCGGAGCCCTCCGCCTGAAACAGAGGTTCTCTCGCATATTCTCCAATAACCGCCAGCTTTCTGCCCTGCTGCAGCGGCAGAATATCCTCTTTATTTTTCAGCAGAACAATGGCTTCTTCTGCTGCTGCGCAGACCTTTTCATGATTTTCTTTTAAAATCAGCTCTCGTTCTTCCTCTGTCTTTTTCGTTTTCGGAATCTTCCACTTTCTCGCATTTCGTATGATGCATTCTGCCCGCTCACGGATCACGTGTTCGTCCAGTCTGCCCTGTTTCCACTGCTCCACCATATAAGCAGTGCTTTTTCCATCCGTTCCCGGCATTTCAAGATCCAGTCCTGCCTCTGCCGATTTCACCCGATCGTCCAGTCCGAACCAGTCCGTCATGACCAGTCCGTCAAATCCCCATTCTTTTCGAAGAATATCGAACAGCCAGCGGTTTTCTGCACAGTATGTTCCATTGATCTTCGAAAGGCTCGTCATGACCGCTGCCGGTTTTCCCTCACGGATTGCAATTTCAAATGCTTTTAAATACAGATCCCGCAGGACATCTTCCTCACAGATTACATTCAGATATTCCCGTTCGGTCTCCTGATTATTTGCAGCAAAGTGCTTGATACATGCGCCGACCTGCTGTGACTGCACGCCGCGGATATAGGCACCTCCCAGTCTTCCTGCAAGAAGCGGATCCTCGGAAAGATATTCCACATTTCTTCCGCAGAGGGGATTCCGTTCCAAATTAACCGCCGGTCCAAGCACCAGATCCACTCCGTACGCAGCCGCCTCTGATCCAATGATTGTTCCTACCTGCTCTGCTACATCCGGGTTCCAGGATGCCGCTACTGCTACTCCCGCCGGCAGACAGGTCGCCGGTTCACTTCGATTAATGCCAAGAGAATCCTTATCCTTTTTCTGATAGCGAAGCCCCATCGGTCCATCGCTCATTTCCAGGGATGGAATATCGTATTCCGGCAGTGCTTTTGTATTCATAAACTGATCGCCGCAGAGAAGCGAAATCAGTTTTTCTGTTTCCATCTCTTTTATTTTCATTTGCTTTCCCCCAATTTTTTCTCAGCCTTTTACAGCTCCAATAGAAATTCCTTTTACAAAATATTTCTGTACGAATGGGAATACGATCAGAATCGGAAGCAGTCCGACGATGGCGATTGCCATACGCACGGTCTCCTGCGGGATTCCCCCTCCTACGCTGGCCAGGTTGATATTACTGTTCGCATTTTTGGAAAGAAATTCGATGTTTTTAATCATATTATTCAAAAGCTGCTGAATGCTGAATTTGTTAGTATCTGTAATATAGTATAATCCATTCGTCCAGTCATTCCAATAACCAAGTCCGGCAAATAATCCGACCGTTGCAATGATCGGTTTACACATAGGAAGAACTACTTTGCGGAATACCTGAAACTCTGTTGCACCATCAATTTTGGCAGCCTCACTTAATGCCGCCGGTACATTTGACTGAATATACGTTCTTGTCAGAATCACATTAAAAGCACTCATCAGCAGACCCGGTATAATTAATGCCGGAATCGTATTTTTCATGTGCAGGTAGCGGGTATACATAATATAGGTCGGTACCAGTCCACCATTAAACAGCATCGTGAAAAACAGATAAAATGCAAGAAATGTTTTTCCAGGAAATTTCTCATGTGCCAGTACATACGCATACAAAAGTGTCATCATCACGCCAATCGTTGTTCCAATCGCGGTTACCAGAATGGTGATTCCATATGCATGGAAAACCTGTGCCCTCTCGTTCCAAATGTACCTGTATGCTTCCAGACTCAGTTCTTTTGGGAAGAAAGAATATCCATGCAGCACAATCTCATTGTTGCTTGTAAACGATGCAACCACCAGAAGCACCAGCGGAATCACCATAATCAGTGAAATCAGTGCCAGAACTACCGTGATCATTCTCTGATAACGCCGTTCCTGTTTTCCTACCATAATTTTGTCCTCTTTTCTGTCAGAACAGTGCATTCTCACTGCTGTAACGTTTTGTAAGCCAGTTTGCAATCATGACAAGTGCAAATCCCATCAGCGACTGATATACACAGGCTGCCGATGACATACTGATGTCACCCAGCTCAATCAGTCCTCGATATACGTAAGTATCAATCGTGTTGGTTGCATTGATCAGCGCTCCCGAGTTCATTGGTACCTGATAAAACAGACCAAAATCAGAATAGAAAATTCTTCCGATGGACAGCAGTGTCATTGTGACTACTGTAGATTTCAGCAGCGGAAGGGTAATACATTTGATTTTATGCCATCTTGTTGCTCCGTCAATCTCAGCTGCCTCATACATTTCCTGGTCAATTCCAAGAATCGCTGCCAGATAAATAATGGATGAATATCCGGCTCCCTTCCAGCAGTTTACAAAAATCAGGATGAATGGCCAGTATTTTGACTCGGTGTAAAATGAGATATTTCTTTTCCAAGAGAAGTCAGCAGTCCATTAACAAAGCCAGTACGTCCGCTTAAGAACGCATATACCAGATAGCTGACAATGATAATCGAAATCAAAGATGGAATCAGAACAGCAGACTGAAAAATTTTCACTTTTGTCTTGCTTCTTAATTCACTCAGTAAAATTGCAATCAGAATAGATACCGTCGTATTAACGACAATAAATGCAAAATTGTATAATAATGTGTTTCTTGTAATCAGTGCTGCATCCGGTGTTTTAAACAGATATTCAAAGTTGGAAAGCCCCGCCCAGTCACTGTGCAAAATTCCTTTTGCAAAATTCAAATGTTTAAAAGCAATGATGATACCGGTCATCGGCACATAGTTATTAATTAAAAGATATAAAAATCCCGGCGCTACCATTATATATAATGGAAATGCTCTTTTTATATTTTTCCATGTTTTCTTTTTTCCCATAGAAATCCCTCTTTTTCTGTCTCAAAAGCCAGGGCCGGCCGATTCTCATCGTCCGACCCTGTCTGCCTTGTTTATTTATTTGCAAGCCATTCGTCTACCTGTTTCTGCATATCTTCGATAATATTGTCGATACCTGCTGATTTCAGTTCTTCATTGAACTGCGGCAGTGTCGTACTTGGATCTGCATCGCCGTTTTCGATGATTGCTTTATATTTATCTGTTACGTTTGTAATTGCTGTAATTTCATTTTTTACATTTGTCGTGTCATAAATGAATCCATACAGCGGAGATTCCTGTGCAGTATCATTGTATTCCGTAAATTTCTCGTATACATTTTCCGGATCAGTTTCCCATGCATAGCCAACAGAACCATTACCACAGAGCCACAGCTCGTTGCCCCAGCCTACCGAATCAGAAGTTACTCCATCTGGATAAGATGCAATTCCATCCGATACAACATAATCTTTGCCTTCAATTCCATATCGGAACAGATTCTGGAAGTCGGAGTCTGAGTACAGCAGATTCAGGACTGCAAGAGCTTTTTTCGGGTTCTCGCACTGTGCCGGAATTGCCCACTGGCAGAAGTTAACAGAGGAGGTACTGATAGTGCTTCTTCCAATCGGAATCGAAACGATTTCTTTACCGGAGTTCATTGTTTCCTGTGTTGCAGTTCCCGGATGCTGGTTTCCATAATAGCTGAACGCTGTATTGGCACGGAACAGATCCTGACGGGTTGTTGTATTCGTTGTAGAATCTGGCATAAAATAGCCTTTCTGGTTCCAGTCATATGCTTTTTCAGCCATCTCTTTGTACTTTTCTGTGTCATACGTATTAATAACGGTGATTCCATCGGATGCATCATCATCGATATCAACGCCGACACCTGAAGTTACAACATCAAACTCTCCTTTTACATAGTTCAGGAAACATCCATTGTTCAGATCCGACGGAATCATCGGATAAAGTTCCGGATGTACTTCCTGACATTTTTTCAGTACTTCCTCGATATCATCAAAGTTTTTGATATCTTCCGCTTTATATCCAAGCTCTTCCAGAATGTCTGCCCGGCACATAAATCCTGCCTGGGATGCAAGGTCACGATACGTCGGCAGTCCATACAGATTACCGTCGAAATAGCATGCTTCAATATAACGTTCCATTGCACTGTATGCATCCGGTGCATACGTCTCTATCAGATCATTGATTGGATAGAGCTGTCCTCTCTGTCCATCTTCACGAATATTGGACATCAGAAATACCATATCCAGTTTTTCACCGCTCGAAAGCATCAGGTTCGTCTGGTCGTTATAAGCACCCCATTCAATAATCTGAAGTTTTACTTTTGCATCTACCTTTTCTCCGATGATCTCATTCATTGCATCCTCTACGGCCTGCATATCTGCCGGTGATGCATTAGATCCTGGCCATACCATCAGAAGTTCTTCTGTTTTTCCATCCTTCAGATCGGATGTACTATCTCCTGCTTCACTTTGGTTCAATGCTGTTGTCTGCGCAGAATCTGCCTTTGTGCTGTCCGAACTCTTGCTGTCCCCACATCCTGCAAGAAGTGATGCGGTCATTGCCGCCATCAAAACTGCTGCTGCCATTTTCTTTCTCATTTGTGTTACCTCCCGTGTTTTTTGATGGTTTTATCTTACCGCACTTCCACTTCTCTCTCAATTTCAATCCCGACCCGTTTTATAACAAAAACGACTTATCCTTTTGTCTTTGTCCGCACGATATTCCAATGGTGTACGTTCGGTCTGTTTTTAAATTATTTTAGTAAAATAAGGCCGGCGAATCATAGCCTGTCCGAATACTGATTTCTAGAAATACGACAGCGTCGTCTCCCGCAGCATTTTCTTTTGTCCATCAAAATTACGATAATAGCTGTACATACTCCATCAGTGTATATCCTGTCTGTTTTCTTAAACTCCCGGTTGATATGATCCTGGTTCAGATGCACCAATTCTTCAATCTTCTTTCGTGTAATCACTTCACTGTAATGGCTTTCCAGATACTTTTTAATCGTATTGACCG
>ENA-OQKB01000025-OQKB01000025.1-human-gut-metagenome-genome-assembly--contig:-NODE-25-length-36285-cov-5.985674_pt1 | contig 36285 bp, 29 predicted proteins | sample MGYA00242646_ERZ504793 | MGnify/ENA primary metagenome ERZ504793 (study PRJEB26092, sample SAMD00036409) | human gut metagenome | host: Homo sapiens | study: EMG produced TPA metagenomics assembly of...
GTCCCCTCCCAGTATTTAACAACGCCCGATAATGTATTTTTTCTGTCAATGGTTCTACGTCATTGTCCAGCAACTCCCCGGAATCCGCTATGAATTCCAATAAACTTCCATACCGTAATGATTTATCGCTTGTTTTGACAAACTCCTCTAATTGTGGCGTTTATTCCTGGACAGTCTCCTCCTGATGTCAATATTCCTATCTTCATAGCCTTTGATGTTAAGTTGTAAGCGACCGTAAAGATAAACAAAAAATAAAAGTAATGTAAGAAACTAATAAAAAAAATAATGTTATCAGCCATTATAATATAGAAATAAGCTATTTTTGCAAGATATAACGAATCGTATACTAAGACAAATGAATTCTACCAGATTAATTAGTACGCTATTCAAGCCCAGACAAAAAGCGACAGCCTTGTATGCAACTCAGGCTGAGGCGCTCCAACATAAAGTGTTTTGCCGGCTGATGAAGGATGCGGCCCATACGGAGTGGGGATTGAAATATGGCTATAAAGACATAAAGAGATATCAAGACTTTCAACGTGTACCTATACAGACTTACGAAGAAATCAAGCCATACGTGGAACGGATGCGTCATGGAGAGAAAGATGTCCTGTGGCGTGGAGAAGTGCAGTGGTTTGCCAAATCTTCAGGAACAACTAATGACAAAAGTAAGTTTATTCCTGTCAGCAGGGAGGGACTTCATGATATTCATTATGCGGGTGGTATGGATGCAGTGGCGCTGTATCTCCAACAAAATCCTGAGAGTCGTTTTTTCTCTGGAAAAGGTCTGATTCTTGGAGGAAGCCATGCACCAAACTATAATGTGAAACGAAGTCTTGTAGGAGACCTTTCTGCCATATTGATTGAAAATGTGAATCCGTTGGTCAATCTGATTCGGGTGCCCGATAAAAAGATTGCGTTGCTGAGTGATTTCGAGGAAAAAGTAGAAAGGATTACTCGTGCCACAATGAATCAGAATGTGACCAATCTTTCAGGAGTGCCGTCATGGATGATGGCTGTACTGAAACATATTCTGGAAGTGAAGGGAACGGATAATTTGGCGGAAGTATGGCCTGATTTGGAAGTTTTTTTTCATGGAGGGGTTGCTTTTACTCCTTATCGCGAACAATATAAACAGCTTATTCGTAGCGACAAGATGCATTATATGGAAACATACAATGCCAGTGAAGGTTTTTTCGGATTACAAAATGATTTCAGTGATCCTTCCATGTTACTGATGATTGACTATGGGGTATTTTATGAATTTATTCCGATGGAAGATGTCGGTACTGAAAATCCTCATATTGTTCCGTTAACAGATGTGGAGTTGAATAAAAATTATGCGATGGTCATCAGTACTTCCTGCGGATTGTGGCGTTATATGATTGGTGATACCGTGAAGTTCACCAACAAACACCCCTATAAATTTGTTATAACAGGGCGTACCAAGCACTTTATTAATGCATTTGGTGAGGAGTTGATGGTGGATAATGCGGAACAAGGGTTGGCAAAAGCCTGCGAGGCGACCGGTGCACAGATTATTGATTATTCTGCTGCTCCTGTTTTCATGGATGCACATGCCAAGTGCCGTCATCAGTGGCTGATAGAATTTGCCGTTATGCCGGATTCTTTAGAGAATTTTAGTCGGGTTCTTGACACTTCTTTACAACAAATTAACTCCGATTACGAAGCTAAACGCCATAAAAACATTACCTTGCAGCCGTTGGAAATAATCGTGGCGAGACCTAATCTGTTCCACGATTGGCTGAAAGAAAAAGGCAAATTAGGCGGACAGCACAAAGTGCCGAGATTGAGCAATACGCGTGATTATATAGAAGAAATGCTAAGCTTGAACCAATAAGAACATGAATTGGAAAAAACATAAATTACCTGCTTTGTTGATGCTGATGATCGTGGTGTATTCCTGCGCAAGCATGGGAACACCGGATGGAGGTCCGTATGATGAGGAGCCGCCCAAGTTTATCAGAAGCTCTCCCAAGCCGTATGCAACAAACAATAAGAATAAGAAGATTGCCATTGAATTTGATGAGTTCATCAAATTAGAGAAAACATCGGAGAAGGTGGTAGTGTCTCCTCCTCAATTGGAACAACCTGATATTAAGGCAAGCGGCAGAAGAGTATTGGTTAACCTCATGGACTCATTGAAACCCAATACCACTTATACCATTGATTTTTCGGATGCCATTGTGGATAACAATGAGGGTAATCCGCTAGGTAATTATGCTTTTTCTTTTTCTACGGGAGAAGCCATTGATACACTGGAAGTTTCCGGAAATGTATTGGCTGCTGCTGATTTGGAACCTGTCAAAGGTATGATGGTGGGATTGCATGCAGATCTGAGCGATAGCGCTTTTGTCAAGAAACCGTTTGACCGTGTATCCCGTACTGATAGCCGAGGGCGTTTTACCATCCGCGGTATCGCACCTGGTAAATATCATATCTTTGGTTTGATGGATGGTAACCAGAATTATTTGTATGACTCCAAGACCGAGATGATTGCTTTTTGTGATTCTATTATTATTCCTTCCATGGAGGCTGCTGTGCGTCAGGATACGTTGTGGAAGGATACAGCGACTATCGATACGATTAAAACAGTGGGGTATACCCGTTTTCTGCCGGATAATATTGTTCTAAGAGCATTTAAGGGAATAAATAACCGCCAGTATCTGTCCAAGAGCGAGCGTGATAAAGAGAATCATTTTATATTATCTTTCAGTGCGCCGGCCGATACGTTGCCTGTTTTGAAAGGATTGAACTTTGATGAGAAGGATGCGTTTATTATAGAAACGACTCCACGAAACGACTCAATTTGTTATTGGATCAAGGATTCGTTGGTTTATCAGATGGATACGCTGGAGGTTCAGTTGGATTATTTATATACGGATACACTAAACCGGTTGGTTCCCAAAACCGATACCATTTATCTGGCTAATAAACTGACAAGAGAGCAACGGGAAAAATTGCAGAAAAAAGCGAATGAGGAAAAGGAGAAGGAACGTAAAAAAAGGGAGAAAAAAGGAGATACCATCAGGGTGGAACCAACTAAATTCCTGACTATGAACGTCGATGCTCCGTCAGCATTCGATATATACAGGAATATCTATCTATCTTTTGAAGAACCTGTGGCAAGCATAGACACGGCGGCCATTCATATGGAAGTAAAGGTGGATAGTGTGTGGCAACCGGCTCCTTTCTTCTTTATGGCTGACTCGTTGATGCCACGTCAATATCAGATATTGGCAGATTGGCAACCGGAGCAGGAATATCAGTTGACTATTGATTCTTTGGCGTTTATTGGTGTTTATGGGCTGCATACGGACAAAGTCCAGCAAACGGTGAAAGTGAAGAAAATGGACGAGTACGGAACTATCTTGTTGAATATAAAAGGAGCTGCTCCCCATGCTGTTGCCGAGTTGTTGGATGCGAATGGAAATGTATTGCGCCAACAACCGGTAACGGAGGAAGGAACGGCGGACTTCTATTTCTTGAATCCGGGTACGAAATATTATATACGTTTGTTTAACGACCATAATAATAACGGAGTTTGGGATACGGGAGATTATGATAAGAAGATTCAGCCTGAAGAGGTTTTCTATTTCCCGAAAGTTTGGGAAATGAAAGCTAACTTTGAATTTGAAGAGAATTGGGATGTGAATGCTATTCCTATAGACAAGCAAAAGCTGGATGAAATAAAGAAACAAAAACCGGAAGAGACCAAAAAGGTGCAAGATAGAAATAAAGAAAGAGCTAGAAAACTAGGCCGATGAAAAAAACTATTCTCATATTATTGTGCGGCTGGTTTGCCATTATGGCAACCAGGGCGCAATGTGCGGCACAAAACGAAGCTATCCAGGCAGGTGAAGAATTAGTGTACGATTTAAAGTTTAACTGGAAATTCATTTGGGTTGCTGCCGGACAGGCAAAAATGGACATGCAGGCTATTACCTATCAGGGGAAACCTTGTTTTCGTAGTAACTTGATTTCTGTCAGTAACAGACAAGTTGATTTCTTTTTTAAGATGCGTGATACATTGACTTGTATTACCAGCAGTCGTCTGGAACCTGTTTATTTTCGTAAAGGAGCCGAAGAGGGCGACCGCTATACGGTGGACGAAGTATGGTTCAGTTATAAAAACGGGAAATGTATTGCCGATCAGCGTCGTATGAGGAGGGAACGGGATACGGTGAAATCGAAAGACCAAAGTGATGAGTGTATCTTTGATATGCTGAGCATATTGATGAGGGCACGTTCATTTGATGTAAGTGACTATAAAGTCGGCGATAAAATATTGTTTGATATGGCTACAGGTACTAAAGTAGAGCAGCAAACATTGATTTATCGTGGCCGGAAGAATTTTAAGGCGGAGAATGGTGTGAAATACCGTTGTTTGGTCTTTTCCTTGGTAGAGTATAAAAAGGAAAGAAAAGAGGTAATAACCTTTTATGTAACTGATGATAAAAACCAATTTGCCGGTGCGTTTGGTATTTATTATTTGTAATTTTGGTTTCGGCAAAAGACATTTCTGAGAGAGATAAAGGGGAACCGTCATCCTCTAACTTCCATTATAGAAAAGTAGCGGTTTGTCTTGATATAGTAATACCGCCGGGCCTTGGCAGATGCCGGGTCGGCGGTTGTGTTGTTGTATATTCATTATGAATGGTATGTTATTCATCGAACAGTTTGGCCTGTCTGGAAATAAGTTTCAAGGTCTTTCCTTCATTTAATGCAGTAAGAATAGTTTCACCCCCTTTGTTCACTTTACATAAAGAGATTTTCGGTCCCATGATTTCGGTAATCCGTATTTCACCGATTTTGGTTTCTATATTATGTCCCTCCAGTATGCCATCTTCCACTACATCAAAGCGTAATCCTTCTTTGATAGGATCATCATATCCCAGGTTGATATAAATGGTTTTTGCCTTGTCTCTTTTGGTAGATACCACTTTCAGTATTGAACCGTATACTTTGAAGTGATTTTCTACAAAAAGTCCCATTTCGTATGGCACATTGATTAATGAATTCTCTAAAGCGCTATATTGGGTGGCATCTTTACCGGATGCTGAGCCTGTCTCTTCATAATTGCGTGTGCTGATAGTTACTCCGTCACTGGTCCGTATTAAATCAAGGCGCAGGGTGAATTTCTCTTTATAACTGTTCTCACGGCTGTGGTAACGTCTGTGAGAGCTTCCGTCATCGGTTGCTTCCCTTTGTATCAGGTTTCCTTTTAACAGGTACTCTGCTCTGAAGCGGCGTGCATCTTCCAGCGGACTCAGACTGAGATCACTTCCAGCTGAAACGGCGTCCACTACATTGATGCGGTTGGTGTTGCGGATACCATCGATAAATGCGAGACGAATCAGGTTGATCGCCCTGTTGGGTATTTTGATCTCACTATTGAAGTCATCCACATAAATCGTATATTTTTGTCCGGATGCTTCTAAGGATATGACTGTCAAAATTATTAATAATAGGATATTACGTTTCATGGTTATACGAATTTGTAAGGTTTGTAATGTAGTTCTTTTACGAAAATACACAGTTCGCTGTTTATTTGCAAGTGAACTGCGTTAAAATAGATTTCGGGCATTGATTATTTATTGCCGGTGTTTATTTTTTCATGTTTAAGTATTTGGTATTGACAGATAATGATTATCTTGGTGCATAAATTAAAAGGTAGCTTGTATATGGGGAAGATTCAAGAGAATGATGCAAGGTTGCAGCAGCTTGTATCAATGGCACGCATAGGATGGTGGGAGGTGGACTTTGATGAAGGAGTTTACTATTGTTCTGAGTTTGTAGCCGATTTGTTAGGAATAGAAGGGAATAAGATTTCTGCTAAAGATTTCGCGAATCTGATTTGTGAGAATTATCGGGAGCGTATTTTGGAGGAATTTCGCTCTTTCCGGATGATGGAGATTTATGAGCAGGTTTTTCCGATACATTCCAAATATGGGATGATGTGGGTCAGTACCAAGGTCGGTGAGAAGCGTATTACCAAAGAAGGTCATGTCCGCGTCATGGGTATGTTGCAATGTATTTCCCGGCAACGGATGAATATGCAGGAGCAGACGGTAGACCGGTTGAACTCTTTATTATCTCGTTTGAACGGCATTTCCAAGTCATTGCTTGATTTTTTGCATTCTGATGATATTACCTTGGTTATCAATAAGATTTTAAAGGAGGTATTGCGCCAATTTCAAGCAGATCGTACTTATATTTTTGAATTGGACAGGAAATTGCATACGGAAGTCTGTACCTATGAAATAGCAGTGGAGGGTATAAAAGAACGTAAGGTTTTATTGTCGGAATCTTCTATTGATTATGCCTCTTGGTGGACAGGACAGATATTGGCTGGTAATCCTATCATTCTTTTTACATTAAATTTGCTTCCTGATTCAGCCGGGGCGGATAAGCGTAGATTAGAGGAATATGGAGTGAAATCTACTATGGTGGTGCCTTTGAACTCAAAAGACGGAGTGTGGGGGTATATAGGGGTGGATATGGTGCGTGAACACCGGAATTGGTGCAATGAGGATTATCAATGGTTTGTCTCTTTGGGTAATATTATCAGTATTTGTATGGAATTGAGACGCTCTGAATCTGAAGCCCGGCTGGAAAAAGCTTATTTGCAGAATATTTATAAGAATCTTCCTGCTGGTATCGAGTTGTATGATAAGGATGGGTTTATGACAGATTTGAATGACAAGGAGATGGAAATCTTCGGTCTCCGGCATAAGGAGGATGTGATAGGATTGAATTTATTTGATAATCCTTTGCTGCCGCAGGGATTGAAAGATAAGTTGAAAGCAGGAGCACCTATTGATATGTCGTTTAATTATGATTTCGACCGTTTGGACGGCTATTATTCTACTTCTCGCACCGGTACTATCAGTTTGATCTCGAAATTCGCTCCACTTTATGATGCTTTGGGCAATCTGATAAATATATTGTTGATCAATATTGATAATACGGAAACAACAAATGCATATAGCAAAATACAGGACTTTGAGGAGTTTTTCACATTGATTGGTAACTATGCCAAAGTAGGATATGCCCATTTTAATGCCTTGAAATGTGATGGCTATGCTGTGAATAGCTGGTATCGGAATGTAGGTGAGAAAGAAGGAACTCCATTGAATGAGATTATCAAAGTGCATTCTCATTTTCATCCGGATGATCGCAGGATGATGCTTCGCTTCTTTGATCAGGTATTGATACGGGAAGCCAGCCATCTGAGGCGTGATGTGCGTATATTACGTGAAGATGGCACGTATACATGGACAAGAGTCAATGTAATGGTACGCGATTTTCGTCCGGAAGACGGGATTATTGATATGGTTTGTGTCAATTATGACATAACTGAACTGAAAGAAACGGAGCGGAAGTTAATAGCGGCAAGAGATAAAGCGGAAGAGCTGGATCGTTTGAAATCCGCTTTTCTGGCTAATATGAGTCATGAGATCCGCACTCCGCTGAATGCTATAGTGGGGTTTTCCAGCCTTTTAACGGAAACGGAAGATATGAAGGACCGCAAGCAGTACATGGCTATTGTACAGGAGAATACGGAGTTGCTTCTTCAGCTTATTTCAGATATTCTTGATTTATCGAAGATGGAGTCGGGAGCTTTTGAATTTGTCAAGAGTGATACGGATGTCAATCTGCTTTGCAGTGAGATTATCCGTTCTTTACGCATGAAAGTGCCGGCCGGTGTGGAGCTGGTGTTTGAAGAATGCTTGCCCGGATGTCATGTATGGGCAGACAAGAATCGTTTGAATCAAGTCATTTCCAATTTCATTAATAACGCTTTGAAGTTCACTTTTTCGGGCAGCATAACGTTAGGATATTATAGGCAGACAGATGGGTATCTGCGGTTTTATGTTCGTGATACAGGAATGGGAATCCCGAAGAATAAGATAAAAACAGTATTTGACCGTTTTGTGAAACTGAACAGTTTTGTTCATGGTACGGGACTTGGCTTGTCTATTTGTAAGAGTCTGGTGGAACAGATGGGTGGAACTATCGGTGTGGAGTCAGAAGAAGGAGAAGGCTCTTGCTTTTGGTTTACTTATCCTTATCAGGAAATGGCTGGTAGTATTCTGGTACCGTAGAGGGGTTTGATTAATAAAGGTTTATAGCTGTAGGGGTGAATTGAGTTCATCCGGATACATTGATTTTGTGGTATCGGGTGGGAGCATTTCACCCCTACAGTGAACCGGGATTATATGTTAGTCTAGTTTCTTCATGGCGCTGTGTACGGAACCTGCCCAATAATTGCGTAGTCCGAAACCGCGTGCTTTGCCGTTAGTCGGTGCACTATACAGAATCTCACGGGTTTTCGTGTTGAAGAATACAATTTGATAGGTCGCTCTTGCATCTGCCTTGTTTAAAAGCATGGCAATCATAATCAATCCTGTTTTTTCTTCTTGAGAGAGGATGGGAAGTGTCTTGATGACTTCTTCTATCTGTTTTTCATCCAGAGTGTATCCGCTGTTGGTCGTCATGATCTCATCGGGATTGATGGTCTTGTTGGCATCGTTTACTGCCTCCAATGAGGTTACTTCTACATTGACACCCAGTCTTTTGCCAATATCATACTTCTTCGGCTCAGTGATGAAAAGCTTGTTGATGTCATCAAAAGTATATTTGAACTGCATGGGGCCTTCTTTTGCTCCGTACACTTTGGCACGGGTAAAGTCTATGCCATAAAATGTCACGGAAGAGATGTCTTTCAATGCGTCTTTGTTTTGCCCGAAGCAAGCCATGCTGCTTACAAGGAACAATAAAACGAGTAACTGTTTCATATTAGTTCTTTTTAAAGTGTTGTTTTGCTGCTGCCAAAGGTAGAAAAATATTATCTCAAATCAATAAATTTAACTATTTTTCGACTCATGGGCGGCATTTGTATTTTCGCGATATACTCTGCCGATTCAAAATTGATACTCGGAGCCACCCGTACTTTGGAACGGAACAGGTCTTTGATTTCTTTAGCGAAGGCTTCGCTGCGGTTTTCACTTCCGATGCGGATCAGTATTTCATCCGTTCCCAGTTCATTGGTATAAACCTCTACAATGTAATTCTTGATATGGGGGATGTTATCCAGAATATCGAATAAAGCGGGTGGGTAAAGGGTCGTACCTTTATATTTTATCATTTGTCCTTTACGGCCCAGTATGGAGCTGAGACGGATGGTGTTACGTCCGCAGGCACAAGGTTCGGTATAATGGTAACAGATATCTCCGGTCTTGAAGCGGAGCAGCGGCATTCCTCTTACTCCCAAAGTCGTAATGGTCACTTCGCCTGCTCCCCCTTCTTTTACAGGTTGGTTGTTATCATCCAGAAACTCTACGATAATCAGTTCCGGCTGGAGGTGGCCACCGTGAAATTCATTACATTCGGTAAACGAGGATTGCATTTCGGTAGATGCGTAGGTGGAGTAAAGTTGCAGGGAATCCCATTTCTCGTGTATCCGTTTACCCAGTGTGTTCAGGGTGAAATCGGGATTGCGGAGTGCTTCGCCTATGCATACACATTTCTGCATGGAGCAGTGATGGTAATCAATATGGTTCTTTTCGGCAAATTCAATCAGTTTGATCAGAAAGGAAGGGACTACCATGCCGCAAGTGGGATGGATGCGCCGGATAGTGTCCCATTGCAGTTCGGGGATACCGTTTCCCACACGGGCTACCCCCATGCCCAGCTCACGGGCTCCCATATAGTAGGCGAGGCCCGCCATGAAACGTCTGTCTATGGTGGTCATCAGTTGTAGTATATCCTGTCTGCTGCATCCGGTGGTGGTGAATGACAGATATTCGTTGTAGGCCAGCCGGTCAAGGTCCTCGGAAGTCAATACGAAAGTGACGGGGTCGCCCAAGGTTCCCGAAGTGGTGACATAGTCAATAATCTCATCGCGGCTCACGCAAATAAAATCTTCATTATGAAGTTGCAGGTCTGTCTTGGTCGTGACAGGTATTTGTTGCAAGTCTTCTATGGTTTTTATCTGTTGTATATCGATGTGATGTGCTTGGAACAGACGTTGGTAGAATCGTGAATGATTCTGCAAATAAAGCAGTTCCTCAGCCAGCCGGCTTTCCTGATAGGCTTTGATTTCTTCAGGGGAGCGGAATTGTATTTCCGGATTCTTATTCATTTTAGTTGTTTATTTTATGTTCTATACGTTCTGATTCACTTCGCTTGGGGATAGGAAGCAAGAGTGCTTTCTTCCAATTGCGCAGGGCTTTGTCCTGCTGTCCTGTGGCATGATAGTAATCTCCCAGCAACTCGTACACATAAAAGAAATGAGGGTTGGCATGTTGGAAGGCATGCAGGGTCTGTTCGTCCAGCCGTTCTTTCTTTTTAATCTGCTTCCGTAGTACAGGAGCCAGTCTTTTATAAGTCATCAGCTGTTGGTATTCCTGTTGTTGCAGGAAGGAGTCCGCAGGCACTGTCAGGTTTTCGGTATAGATTTCATGGTTGAAATCGATGGAATCGCTGAAAATCCTGTTCAGGTCGTATGCCACGTACTTGCCGCATTGCCAGGGAGCAGTGGATACCCACATCCGTTTTTTCTCGGGTTGGAAAATGACGGAGTGATGGGCGATGAACTGGTTGATGGCCATTTCATTGGCAAGGCCCAGTTCCGCTTCTCCCACTCCTTTCCGGTTGCGCAGGATAGAGGCGGCTTTGGGGGCATCTATCGGTGCGTTTTCTTTCAGCAGTTCCTGCAAGCGGGCAAAGCGGTAGGGGCTGTCCGAAGTTTCTATGTTTTCCAGGTTCCGTTTGTCATGGCCGAAGGTTTCCGACTGGTAGTGGTTGGTACAGATGATCTGCTGCCCGTTTCCTGTGAATAAGGCTATTTTCTCCGGCGATTTCTCGATAATTGCGGCTCTGCCGTCCTTGGCCGAACCCACCAGTATGGACTCCGAGACAAATGTTTTCCGTTTCCGGGCGATAGCGTATGCTTCCTCAATGGTAGAAGCATATTGCAATATTTCCCTGGTCAGAATGGAAATAGGGGTGGCGGATGCGGCAGGCAGATCCGATTTGGCGGCATTGATGGTGACAGTCAGCCCCGTTTCATTCATGCCGGAAAGGACACCGGTCATTCCGGCCCATCCCACGGATGCGAAGCGATATCCGTTTTCGGGTTGGTAAAACGAAACGAGCTTGTTGCGTGCAAAGGCGTCACCCATGTAGAAATCGAAATTACGGCCGATGATAAGGGAAGAATCGGCACTGTTCTCACCCCAGCAGGCAAATGAACTGCATCCTACCAGCATGTAGTCCTGCATGGCATGTCCCAAGTCGTGAGCGGAGTGGTAATTCAACTGACGCTCGTAGGGGGTGCCGATGAAATCATACTCATGGGTGCAGGAGAGGGAGATGCCATAAATCTCGTTCCGGTACTCTTCCGGCACATTTTTCCCCAGATTCCGGTTGAAAAGGAGAATGAAGAAACGGAGGAATTTAAGATAACTTTCAGAGGGGACTATCTCTTTTATCTGATCCACAAATACTTTTTCCTGAAAATAAAGTAAGTCGGAAGTCAGTTGGCCGATGGCTTTGCCTCTTTCGTAGGCAGGTCCGCTGACTTTCAGTTCCCAAAGTCCGCTCTTACTGTGCCGCAGGTAGTTTCCGCCATACTGCCGGAGGCTGTCTTTCCGTATCACACGATCCGTTTCAGGGGTAGACGCAAATTGCGGAGTCATCATATCGGCAGATAGATAGAGATAACTCATGCCTATCATGATCGCCGCTATCAGAATCAACAGGGCCATCCCCCCGTACTTTATTGTTTTCTTCCAAATCTTATGCATTGCCTACTTTTTTTGCTAAATATTCCTGACCTACAAATTCCGAACAAGTGAGCATGGCTGTCAGCGTCACGCCCAAGGCGCCGTGTACATTCAGATTCTGCCCCGTGAGGAACAGATTCTTCAGTTTGGTGCGTGTGGAAACAAAACTGATTTGCGGATACTGGTAGTTTTTGACAATACCGTATGCCGAACCGTCTATGGTTCCGGTATAGTCCCGATAGCTCAGCGGAGTCGTGGTATGAATCTTTTCAATGCAATGATTCCAGTGAAACCCGAACCGGTTCAGGAGCTGCAAGATCTGTTCCGTCTTTTCTTCTTTGAACTGGCGGTATGCCTCGCCACGGTGTTCGGGAGTCGTATCCGTCCATTCGCTGACCTCATCCATATACATGGGGGTCAGTATGGAAACCACCTCTGTGAATTTGCTGTTGCCGCGGGGTACTTGCATGGAGATCATGCAACTGGGGGTATTCCCTTTGTGCATCTCTTTGTCATACCATACATCCTCATTGCCGTGCAGGTATATATTATGGTTCTGATAGGGGCAACAGTCTTTTTTCATCATCAGATTGAGCGTGAATATCCCGTAACTGTTTTCCAGTGACTTGATGCGAGACACAAAAGCCGGTTTGATGGAATGGTTCTTATCCAGCAGGGATAAGGTGAGTTGCGGATGCAGGTTGGATATGACGTAAGTACTTTCCAGTATCTCTTCATGGTTCACTTCCACTCCTTGTATGGCTTCATCCTTGACAAGGATACGGGTCACTTCTTTCCGGTTCAGCACCGTACCGCCGTTGGCACGTATGATATGGATTAATTCCAGACTGACTTGCATACTTCCTTCCGTGAAACGATAGGCGCTCTCCAGATAAGAGTTGTTAATCATGGCGTGCTCATAGAAGGTGGATTTATTTTTGATCCCGCCATAGAGCAGGGAGGTTGCGGCAAGTACATTCTGTAAATCCCTGTTCGTGGTAACGGATGCTATCATCCCGGCTGCTGAGGTGGCAAAGAAATCCATGCCTTCTTGGGACAGGCGGCCTTTTTTCAGGTGGTCTGTGCTGATCAGGTTTCCCACCGATCGGATAGCTGCCACATACCGTTTTAAGTTCTCCCGTTCATGGGGGAATGAGTGGCACAGGGTTTCCATGAACCGTTCATGCCCCATGGCGTAATCATAGATAGCGTCTTTATAATAAATCCGGTCGAACACTTCTTCATCCATCCGTTTGATGGATAACTTGTCCATGATACCGAAATAACGGAAATACTGATTCATGATTTGTCCTTCATCCAGACTGCCGATATAGTGAATGCCGGTATCCATCCGGTGCCCGCCGCGTTGGTAAGTCTGGAAGCAGCCGCCAAACAGTTCATTCTTCTCCAGCACACAGACGTGGTAGCCCTCTTTGCTCAAGATGGCTCCGCATTCCAGACCGCCCAGTCCGCTGCCTATGATGATGATATCGTACTTACTCATGTTCCGGTTTGTTTTTTTGGAAGATATAAATCGTATTCGAGGTATATCTGTCATTAGGTAAAATCTCCAGCTGCATCCCACCTTCTTGCGCGATGCTCCTTATTTGCGCTTCGGATGTGAAACAAAGTTGTTCTGTCGTCTTGTTGAAACTGAAAATGCCGGTAGACAGCAGTTCCGTGAAACGGGTGAGGCGGTGTTTCCGGGTGTTGGCGGCATTGCCGTCCCGCACAATCAGCTTTCCTTCCGGGCGCAACTGCTCCATGCATCTGAGCAATAAGGTCCGCTGGTGCTCATAGTTCATATAATGCAGGATATCATTCAGTATGAATGCGTCACTTTCCGGCAAAGGGTATTCCAATGCATTGGCGTATACAAATTGCAGGTGGGGAGTGCGGAGCCAACCCTGTTGCGCTACTGCTATCTTGTCCTCATCATAATCAATCCCTGTAATCTCCCGTTCCTCGGAAAGTTGGGAAAGCATATAGCAAAGCGGTCCGAATCCGCAGCCGATATCTGTAATCTGTCCTTTGACAGGAACCAGTTGGTTGAATAACCTGTAGTTATCTTCTATTTTCACCTTGATGCGTATGTACCATTCCTCTACCGGTCCTTTATAGATATAGTTCTGTACTAGATTTTCGTAGAAGACGGGATTGTCCGTTGTGCTTTGTTCCCGACAGATACGGGCATATTCTTTTTTCATCCGCGCGGAGATGTTTTTGGTACGTTCCTGATAAGTGGTTCCGTACGTAGCATCGTTGGCTGGGATACGCGGTAGAATCTCTGTCAGCATGATGCCTTTCCGTACATTGAACGGCTGTGCCTTGGCTATGATCTTGCAGTTGCCGTAAAGGATGACCGGAATAATATCCAGTTGCAGTTTTTCCGACAGATAGAAAGCTCCTTTATGGAAACGCTTCATCCGTCCGTCGTAGGTACGTGTTCCTTCGGGGAAAATGGCGATGGAATATCCTTCTTTCACCTTTTGGCGCATCCGTTCCACGTAAAGCTCGTAACCGTCTCCTACGTAATAGAAATCGGCATAGCGGATAATGGCTCCGAAGAAAGGAGAGTGCCATACCCAGTGATTGGTAACCATGACCAGTTTGGGAGTCAGTGCCAATAATACCAGTATATCGATGAAAGACTGATGATTGGCTATCAGGATGGCAGGCTTTTTAAACGTTTCTCCTGTCCGGTTTATCTTTTCTTTATGTACAAATGTGGCTATATGGATCAGGCCTTTGCAGGTGACATGTATCAGTTGGCAAAGTACTTGTTTCTTATAGGCTTTGCGGATAGGAAGCAAGGTCATGACAGCTATCAGCAAGCGCAGGAACAGGCATCCGATAAAGAACAGCAGGAACAGGCCGCCGGTTCTTACCAGTCCTGTCAATGTATAAGGAGGCAACCCTTTGGAAGCGGGTGCTGTGATGAAGAACCGGAAAAGGATGGGTTGCAGCGTGTAGGCTACCAGTACGACGGCAATCATTCCCAAAATGGAGATGAGGGAAATGGACTGCAATGCCGGATGGCGTGCGAAGACCAACGTACCCATACCTATCACGGTGGTGAAAGCGGAGAAGAAGATGGCTGTTTTGTGCGAGTTCAGCAACTGCCGTCCTGTGCGGTACTTATTCTGCAATCCGTCCATAATGAAAATGCTGAAATCATCCCCGATTCCAAAAATAAAGGTGGACAGAATGATGTTGATGATATTGAATTCAATACCCAGCATGCCCATTAACCCCACAATGATAATCCAGCTGACCAGCATCGGCAGGAAACTCATCAGGGTCAGTTCTATGCGTCCGTAGGAGATCCATAAGGCAAAGAAAATCAGAAAAGAGGAGATATAAAGAATCAGATAGAAATCCTGATTGACGGCTGATACCCATTGGTTGGCGAAATAGCTGCGGTCGAAGATAACCACTTTCTCTTTTGGTTGGAAAAGGGGGTACACCGCTTCCTTGTCGGTCTCGTTCATCCGTACCTGAGTAATCAGCATGGTCAGGGAATCGGCGGAAGTCTGCCATTCGTTCAGAAGCCGGGTAGTGATTTCATTCTGGTAGTCCAAAGGCTGGAACGGACGGTCGAGCCATTGGAAAAACGGCTCGAATGCATGTTCACGGAAATGATAACGGGCAGCCTCTGTCCGGATGGTTTCGCGTAACCGGGCTTTCTTTTCCGGAGTCCAGTAGTTGTGCCATTGTTTCAACCGTGCTTCCTGCACCTCTTCCGGTATCAGAAACTGTCCGGCAGAGGCGTAATCTTTTATTTTTCCTTCTTCTTTCAGTTGGGCGAGCAGCCGGTTCGTTTCGGCGTATTGTCCGGTAGCGTCTCCCATATCTTTGCCTGTACTGACAAAGAGAACAGTCTTTTCTTTCTTGTCAAAGAGTTCGGCCAGCTTGTTTTCCGATTGTTTCAAGTGGGCAGGCTCATAGTTCAGACTCATCATATCCTCGTTGAAACGCACGTTCTGCGAGGTGAATAAACATATTATGGTCAGCACGAGAATGCCCCCTACCAAGCCTTTGTTCTTTTCGTATGGATAAGCGTTCAGTTTCTCGATAAAGCGTAGCACCGCCCCTTGTTTTACATGCGCCTGCCCTTTCAGGAAATGCGGCAGATAGACCAGGCAAAACAGCGTGGTTCCTATCAAGGCAAGCGAGGCGAACAGACCGAAATCCCGTAACAGGTTGGAACTGGTAAAGAGGAGGCCGAAAAAGGCGCCGATGGTAGTAAAACTGCCTACGGTAAGCGGATAGGCGATTTCTCTGATTAATTGTTGTACCGATGATACATGATTCTGATGCGCCAGCATGTGTATGGAGTAGCTCAAGGCAATGCCCATTACGGCGGAGCCCGCACCTACGGCAATGGCTGAAATGCCGCCTTTGATAAAGTAGATGAGGCATAAGGCGAATAAAGCTCCGAACAGCACCGGGGTGATGATAAGCGGAATGGATTTCTTATGCTTGAATACCAGAGATATGAAGACAATGATGATAATCAGCGCGATGGAAGAAGTGACCAGCGTATCTTTCTTTATCTGTCGTGCATTGTACACTCCTACGGAAGGACCTCCGAAATATTCGGCAACCAATTGGGGATGTTCCTTTTCCGCTTTTTGCAGCTCGTTTTCAATCAGCCGGATGAGTTTGTCATTTTTGCCCGTGCTTCCGGTGTTGAATACCGGGGTGATGAACATCAGCAGGGTGGAACCGTCCCGTGAGAAGATATGTTCATTAATCAGTTCGTAATTAGCTTCCAACTGGAAGTCTTGCAGGTGTTTCAGCGTCTGGCTGCCCAGTCCCAACGGGTCCCGCATAATGTAGTTCTTCAAGGCGAATCCTGCCGGAGATATCAGGTTGGAATAGTTTTTCTGCATCAGGGCGGCAATGTTTCCGGCGGTAAGCAAGGTGTCCAGCCGTTGGTAGTCCTCGTCGGAAAGGAACAGGGGCAGGTTGTCGTAAACAAAATCTCCAGCACTGTTGATCAGGTTTTCGTCGGCTTTTGAGAAGATCTCTTTAATCAGGGTTCCTTCCGCTTGTTGCTGTAAATCCTGTTTAATGGTTTCGGCAGCTTCAATCAGGGAATCCGCATCCGCCACACCATCCTTGCCGGACAGCATGATCATAATCTTATCCTTTATCTTCAGATTTTCAAATACGTTGATGGCATTTTGGGAGTCCTTGGTATCCGGAAAGAAACTGGTTACGTTTTCCTCGAATCTGACTTGGGCGGCAAAAAGGGCCATAAAGAGGATGCATACGCTGAGGGACAGGTAAAACAAGACTTTATGCCTTTCAAAATAGTTATATAATCCAACAAAGAATTTAGTCATATCCGTTTTTTCTCCTACATATAGCCAGCAACGCGGTGGAGATTACTCCAGACAGCAGACTGCAAGCCATTGCAAAGATAATGCTTCCTATTAAATATTGCTCTAAAACTGATTTGACATTTTCAAGAGAAAGGTCTCCGAGATGCAAATCGGGAGGATTACCCAGTACCATGCAGCCTGTCCGGTAACTGCCGTACAGCAATAGGGGAATCATGGGTGGAATACTGATATTGGCGGCGACAAGGGCAATCACTTTATTCAGTCTGAACAGATGCGCAAGAAAGAGGGTGATCAGCATCTGATAACCCCATAACGGAACGATACCCATAAAAATCCCCAGCATGATGGCGAGTACAATCTTCAGGTTGGATTCCCGTGTATTCAGCACATGGTCGGTGAAGAATTGCTTGCAGTTGCTCCATGACAGTTTGCGGAGCAGGTTACGGGGAACAATCCAAAGGCAGGTAATCAGCACCAGCACCGTGTTCAGCACACTGATACGGGTAAAATCCCGGAACGGCCGGAAATGGGATACCCGTTCTGCTTGCGGGGGATAATACACGTGGATGGGAATGTTCTTCACCGCTACATCTCCCCATGCGGCAAAGACGATGGCTTCCAACTCAAATTCGTATTTGGCGGTGTACCAGCAGCTTTGCACATCCATTTTGCGCAGAGGGTAAAGGCGGTATCCCGACTGGGTATCTTCCAGTTTCAGCCCGGTTTCCAGTCTGAACCAGAAATTAGAGAATTTATTGGCAAAGGTATTCTTGCCCGGCATATTGTCGGAGGCTAAGTTTCGGGCGCCTACCAGCAGCGTGTCGGGCTCTTTTTCAATGGCTTCGATAAAACAGGGAATATCGGAAGCGAAATGCTGTCCGTCCGAATCGATGGTGATGGCATAGCGGAAACCCTCTTTTTTTGCTTGGGAAAGACCGTGCTTCAAAGCGGTTCCTTTTCCTTTATTGACAGGATGGGTAATGGTGCGGATAGCCGGATATTGTTTCAGAATGTTGGTCGTATCATCCGTAGAGCCGTCATTGACGACAATGATATCGTCTGCATACCTGCATACCTCCTCAATGACTGCCGCCAGTGTCTTCCCGTTGTTGTAGGTGGGAATAACGACGACAATCTCCAGTTCCTTTAGTTTCTTCCGCCAAACCGATGTTGTGTTTGTACTCATCTTGTTTTTCAGTCAAACTATTCAGATACGTTTGGGATGAATGTTTTCGTACCTGAACTTATGTGGTTTCTAATGGGTGACAAAGATAGTATATTTTCGGATGCGGGCATTCTGGCGTTAATTATTTATTTGGAGATGCATTTTTAATTTTAAAGCAGGTAAACACCAACTTGTTCTCGTCGAATTGCGGATTTTCCAGATTGTTCTCGGATATATACAGTCCTTCCCTTCCCACAAAACTCATTTTATAGAAATATTTCTTTCCGGGGAATTTTGTTTCTCCGATGATTTCAAAATCCGCGTTCAGTACAATGACGGAGAACTCCTTTCCTTTGGGTTCGTCATAGGGGCTTTCGTTGGAAGCCAGTTTGTAAGGCATTTCAGCAAAACGATAGTACACATTGCGGTATTTGTCATACATGATATGCCAATATTTCGGTGTTTCTCTGAGTTTTATAATGGCATTGATGCCTTCCATAGAATTTCCCAGTTTGGGTCTCATGCTTTTCAGATATCTGCTCTTGGCGTTATACCATCGGATATGTTTCAAGTCATCTGTAACCATCAGGCTGTCATATCCGAAAAATCCGCAGACCAAACGGTTTTCTTTGTAGTTGTAATCATAACTAAAACCGTATCCTCCTGCGATATTGTCATATTCCTCTTTAAAGATGGGTGGATAGAAAATAGGAATCCATTTAATTTCTCCTGTTCTCAAATCCAGTGAGGCGAACATATGTGTCTCGGACCAGTCTTTTTTCTTCATGTTGGGCTTGTGGGCACTCATTTCCATGAACAGGCATGAGTCTTTGACAAAAGCAGGCGTGTTGTAATAGCTGCCAAAATGTAACGGAGCGAATTTGCCTTCAGGAGTTTGGAAATTATAGTTTCGTATTATTTCCCCTTGAGAGTTTATGGAACTGAGCCGACTGATATTATTCTGTGCAACTAATATATATTGAGAATCGGGGGAAGGTCTACTGCCGAATACAGCTGGTAGCCCGTTGGGACCTGTCTTGTGAAGAGGTATCCGTTTGGCTATCTGTTGATTCTCTATATCAAAAATGACAATGTCATATAATGATTTTTGTGTATTCTCAAAGTGAAGGTATTCTTTCCCGTTTTCTTCGAATTGGAACATGGATTTGCTTAAGTAATAGGTCTGTTCGTCTAAAGGGAAAGCCAGCTGTTTTTCTGCTACCAGTTCTACTTCGTTCTGTTTGCCAGCTTCGTTTTTGGGGGAGGACTGGCAAGATACGAGGGTAAATATAGAAAAGAGTGATATAAAAAGGAGTGTTCGATTCATAATATTTTCGGTTTTATGATATTTGTAATTTATGTGGCTGGATTTCTAACCGGCCACATAAATTGTTGGTTGTTAATTGGTAGGAGCACCATGATTCCCACCTTCTCCTGAACCTTCACCGGGGGCACCTACCTCTACTCCGGTGCCGCATTTACCATCTTCACTGATACACACTGTGCCTGTAGCAGCCATTTTGCAATTTTCCCATTCAGCTTCGAAAGCACAGTACTTTGGACCCCCTCGTGGCATTTGCACGGCAGGTGCTCCAAACACTACTTCCTCATTAGAAGAGTGGAGGTTCAAGCTTATTGCAAATGTTGCAATAACAGCCATAATCATTGTAAATTTTGTTTTCATAGGTGTCATATTTATAATTGTCTGAATATAAGATGTTTAATGGGTGTTGACAACTATAAATGGACTTATTGTTCTTGCTATTATGGATATTTAACAGAAGGACTTGCTTCATTGATACTTACTTGCCATCAGTACCGCTTTCAACTTGATAAATTCTGTTCCATTACAAATGCCTTCTGCCTGCAACTTGAAAAGATGCTCTTCTGTTTTTTCTAATCGGATAAACAGCTGTAGTAGCGGAGTCTCCAGCGGGTTGATGGCAGACAGGAATTTGGAAGAAGCAATCTGTACATACTGCAAAGGTTGGTTGGCGATCTGTTCGGCACTTTCTTTTATTATCTGTAAGGTACAGACGCCCGGAACCACCGGCTGTCCGGGGAAATGACCTTGATAGAGCACATGGCCGGGATTCAGCTCTATCTCTATTGCCTGTTTTCCGTCTTCTCTTTCCTTTATATGAATGATTTTATAAAAGTTCTCCAGCAGCATTTCAAGGGTTGTTTATGTTCAGTTTATCCAATTGGATTCTTAGCCGTATCAGCGGATGCTTGATTTGTACTTTCTCCGCCTGTCCGTTTACAAAGCCGGACAAGGTGAATACCGTCTTTCCAAATCCTTTGCCACTGATTCTTTGCTCAAAAGTACTACTTTTCTTTTTAATACGTGCTTTTTCACTCTTTAGAAATAGATTTTTGAAATCAGTTTCCAGTATTTTCAGCATCTTTTTCTTCCTCATCGGTTCAATGCAACTGTTTACTATGAAAGTGTCGCGGTGCAAGGAAAAGTCAAAAAGGCTGAGGCCAAAGTAAGTGGATCCCAGGATACGGATTTCGTTATCAGGCATTTGGCGGACAATGAGCATTCCGCTGAAATGATGTTTCATGAAATCCAGTTGCAAGTTGTACTTTTGCGACTGTGCTTCTGCCTGCAGGATGGGAGGCAGTGCCGTAGCTTCCCCTGTCACCCGGTGTGAGCAGGAGAGCAGGATAAACAGCAACAGCAGCCAGCTAGCGTATCGTAAACTTTGCCTCATCTTTCAAAGAATTGAATTTCTTGTCCGAGAATTCGTATTCGGTATAGTTGGTTGCGGTTTCCGATAAACGTAGTTTGTGGACAGACATGTCTTTTTTGTCTAAATAAATTTGAATCTGGTTGATATATGCCTTTACCGCTTTGCTGACGGGCTTGATTTGAATGAGATAGTAATGGGCGTCTTCAAAATATTCCAAAGCATAGCCGGGCGACATGTTGGACAGGTCGCCCACCATGCAGGCGGTAAGCATATCCTGCATTTGGTTCATCATCTTATTGGAGTGAAGGTCCATGATGCTTTTCTTTCCGTCCGATACTATTTTCAGTTGGTTGTTGTTGATCACGATAAGGTAGTTCATGGGCTGGGCGTAGTCCATGCATATCTTATTGCTCTTTTTATAATAGAACGTTCCTTTCGAGGTTATTTTCTCATCGAATACATCCAGATATTTTATCTGAGTGAAATTACTTTCGATGGACTCTATATTTTTAGCCTCTTGCAGCAGACGGGCTTCAAAATCTTTCAAATCAGTAAGTTTCTTCATCTGTTGGGCTTGCATCGGCAGGACTGTACAGAACATCAAGAGCAAAAGTATTTTCATGTAGGTCATACTTTATAGTGGTTTATCTGTTTGTAATGGGAGGCAAAGATAGTATATTTTGAGAAACCATTGAAGTAGAAGGTGGAATGTTTGATTTACCTTACATAAAAGTGTTTTTTGCAAAATATCTGTCACATCTGTCACGCCAGTGCTTTAATGGGCTAATAAACAGCGTGTTAAAAGTGTGACGGATTGTGTGACAGATAAAAGTCTGTCACAGTGTGTCAATGTGTATGCGGACACTGGTTATAGGGGCGGTCGATGAAGCTATACCGTAGTTGGACGATTTAGTATAATGTGCTGTGAGATAGTGTGTTCCGCTATTAGGAACAACTTGTTTCAATAGTGGAATAAATAGTTTCGCTCTAATGGAATAACTTGTTTCAACCATGTGGAACAAATAGTTCCACACTTTGGAATTATTTATTCCATATTGATGAAACAAGTTATTCCAAACAGTGGAACTTTCTGTTCCACCTTAAGTCTACCGCTTCAGGGTAACTACTCTTTCACCGTATTTGCAAGAATAGTTGGCAATCTTTTCACTGCGCCGTGAAGACTTTCTTAATGTTATCTTCTGCATAATGTAAAAATAGGCCTAAAGAAAATATCAGACAATAAAATTAAATGCTATCTTTGTTGCTACACAAGCAGAAAGAATAAGATGAACAGAAAAATGAACAGGGCATTTTATATGCTACTATTTACTTTTAGCCTTTATGGATGTAATGTTGAAATGTCCCAAAAGGTAAATGAAACATTATACCAGGCAGAAAACTGTATGGAAGAGTTTCCGGATAGTGCACTGTCATTATTGCAGCATATTTCCCATCCGGAGGACTTGAAAGGGAAAGCACAAGCGGACTATGCTTTGCTTTATTCGCAAGCCTGCGATAAGAATCAGATTTCTATTACAAATGATTCGCTGATACGGATTGCGGTGAGATACTATGAGGATAAAGATGAGGATTTCAATGCTGCTAAGAGTTATTTTTATCAGGGTTGTGTATATCGCAATGCCAACCAGGATGCAATGGCTATAGAGGCTTACTTGAAGGCATTGGATAAGATGCCGAAAGGAAAACCGCATAAATTGTGGATGCAGATATATTTCAACTTGGGAGAGCGATATCGTTATCAGAATCTCTATGGCAGCAGTATGGAGATGTTTCAGAAATGTTTGGGGGCTTCTAAGGAGTTGAAAGATTCTTCACTCTTGTTTTTCCCTTATCGAGGGATTGCAAACGCCTATTTATTTACAGAAAAAAGCGATAGTGCTCTGATATATTACCAAAAGGCGTTGGCTATCAGTCAGTATATTCATAATGACTTTTGGGAATCGGCTATATTAGATGATATAAGCAATACTTATCTATATAAAGGAGATACGCTCAAGGCTGAACAATTTATTAGGGCTTCCATTGAAAAAGATAAGTCAGCCAGCAGTTTATATCTTAGGAGTAAATTCCTTTGCTATAGAAATGAACTGGATTCTGCCAAGGAATTGCTGTTAGTGGGATGCCAATCTAATAGTTTATATATCAAAACCAATTGTTACAATCTCTTATATGAAATAGAAAAGAAATTGCAGAACCATTTTTATGCTTACGCCTATAATGATTCATTCAATCTTTACCGAGATTCTATAGAAATATTAAAACGACATCAAGAAATACAGAACCTACACATAAAACACGCCATAGAACTACAGAAAGGAGAAGAGAAAAGGAAAGAAGAAAATATTTATTGGATAATCTGTTTCATATTTATGATGCTTTTGTCAGGCAGTTTATGTCTCTACTTATATTTAAAGAAGAAATACAAGGAATACCTTTTAAGAAAAAGGATATTAACTCTAAATGACCAAAACCAAACGATCAGTAATTATCTGGAACAGAAATTGGGCAAAGAGATTCTATTACAGGAAACAATTACAGCCTTTAAAAGGGAAAAATTACAAAGAGGGATAGATACTTTTAATGTTTCTCCATGGAAAGAAAAACTAAACGAAGCAGAGAAACAAATTAAATCCGGTGATTATATAAGGCCGGACGAACAAAGACTACTCTATCAGGAACTCGATGTCTCTTTCAAGGAATTTATAGCCGGCATTACTGAGATTTATCCCAAGATGAGCAGGGAGGATGTTTATTATTGTATTTTGTCCAGTCAGAATTATAAGTCCCGAACTATTATGTATTGCATGAGCAGTTCGGGCGGTGCACTTCGTACCCGTAAGAACCGATTGAAGAAAAATATGGCTGAAGATACGTTTCAAATGATATTTCGTAAATAAGAATCCTTGTCACATGATGATTGTGGCAGTCGTAATAGGCATATTGTAACGCTTTTCCTTGTTTTTGTAACGCTTTTACTGCTACAGGAAATGGATGTTTTCTCTAAATTTGTACAAACGAAAAACACAATGATTATGAGAAAAGTACTATTATTATTGCTTTGCTGCATCAGTGGTGTAGTTATGGCGGAAACGCGAAAAGATATTGATTTGAAAAAAAACGATGTAGAGATTCGTCCATTATCAATAATGTCTGAACCAACAGCATATCAAGCCGATGCTGTAATCTGTATCTGGTTGCCAAATGCCTCTCCTTATGTAACCGTCAGCATTGTCAATGAAGAAACGGGCGTGCAGGTCTATTTTATGATATATGCCGGAATAAACAATATTCAGATAAACCTGGAGAATGAGATAGAAGGAATATATACGCTGAAAGTAAACCTAGAAGGAACAGAATATACCGGATATTTTATACGATAATCACTGCTCATCAATATCAACAAAACCATTTAATATGATGAAAAGCTTAGCAAAATTGGAAGCATTCAAATTGGACAAGAAACAAATGAATGTCCTAGGTGGGAAAGGCTATATGTGCGCCGACAACCAAAGAGAATTTTATTGTATGACTGACTGGGGACACGGTTATGATATAGATAACGGGGCAGCAGTATGTGGATGGGATAATCTGGAAGCTCAAGATCGGTTGAGAGATGTATATAGAGACCAAGGCGTAGGTAAGGATTACAAACATATATTCTGCTATTAAAGTTATGAAAGTTCTGCATTTCTGTCTGCTTGCCATGTTTTTTTCTTGCACTTCGAATGTGGAAAAGGGTGAATATACTATTCTGGACCCTACCACGTTTGAAGAAAAGGAACTGTTATTGTCAGACTATGTAGACGAAGTCCGTTTTATCATATTCGATACGACTTTCCTTTTCAGGGGATTCGGAGACTATTATATAGATGAAGACAATATTATTATAGATAGTACCGAAGGCATAGCCAGATTCACCCCTAAAGGAAAATTCCTGAATAAAATAGGTCGCATAGGAGAAGGCCCTGCTGAATATCTTGATTTCACAAGTATGGCGGTAGACCCCATAGAGAAAAAAGTTTATGTGTATATGATGGAAACGTTCCGGTTGTCTACCTATTTATTTGATGGAACATATATCGGTACCAAACAAGTGGAACATTCCAAACGTCGATACTGGCCTAGGTCTATGATATACGACCAAGGAAAATTGTATTTCCTTTTCGGCTTGAATATTGACTCGGCGGATTATCCCCAATACGAATGGGGTACACTGGATACCTGTTCCGGTCAAATATCACTGAGAGTAGCAACTGATAAGGTTTGGGGACGTACCAACTCACCTTCATCTCCCGATAGTTATAATAACCAGCTCCTTTATTGGAACTTTTTTAATGACAGTATCTATCGTTTGAAAGGAAACCATTATGAAGTGGAATATTTATGGGCAAAAGGAGACTGGCGGTTTACCTATGAGGATGGATCACAAATCTTTTCCCCTCTCCGCAAGGGCTGTCTGCGGATCTATACTATGGCCGAGACCAATAATTATTTGTATATTGTATTCTATCGACAAGGAGGAGACCTTATTTGTTTCTATGACAAGAAACTCAAAAAAGGATAGCGTGCTCTCCGGATTACCGATGACATATATCATACTGATATCAGATTCCTATGGAACGGGTATCACAATCTGAACGGGCGGGAATATATGTCACAAGTCATACGGAGCGAAGAGTTGAAGGAGAAACTTTACGAGGGTGGAACTCCGGAAGGAAAAAGGATAGCGGACCAGATAGATGAAGAGGCGGGATTGATGCTCATGCTCTTTAGGTTGAAAGAGAGAAGTGAATAATAAATAGATGTTATGGAATAAAAAAGATTAGAAATATGCCGGGAATTGACCACACCACCTATATACTTTACCGATATTTAAAAGAATTGTCGGTAAAGATAAGCTATGGAAGTATCCGGCAGTCGCTGGATACCCCTATGGGAAATACCTTGCGGGGAATAAGTGACGCTTTAGATGAGTTTCATATCGTGCACGAGGTTTATCAACTTCCGGCAGAATACTTGAAGGAATTGGAGTGCCCTTTCATTTCGGTTATACAAAACGGACATTTCTGTATCGTAAAGAATATGAACGAAAAAGAAGTGATGCTGATATTCGACAAGGGAAAGAAAAGCATTGTTTCTCTGGAGTTTTTCCTTACAATATGGAAAGGTACCGTGTTGATAATAGATCCGTTGCAGACAGTTCAGCAAGAACCTTATTACAGAATAAAACAGATTGTTAGCTACCTTTATATATATAGATATCTCATTATTCTTGCTTTGGCAGGTATGATATACTTGTTTGTAAATCAAGCTCATATAGGAGAAACGCTTTTTAATCTGATGACATGGGTGGGATTGACTGTGGCCATCGGCATCATCTATAAAGAGTCATACGATAAGGATTTTCTGCAACGCTTTTGTAAGATAGGTACTGTGGTGGACTGTAATGGGATACTACATTCCAAGGCTGCCAATATAGGGCGAGCAGTCAGTTTAGGGGAAATGGCGTTGCTCTATTTTTCCACATTATTTCTTTATACGGCAATCCATGGGGCTGATTGCCTTATGGTGTGGGTTCTGTCAACGGCTATTGCTTTAATAACCACCCTATGGTCTGTAGTTTATCAGGTTATAATCGCAAAGAAACTATGTATGCTTTGCACCTTATTGGATATGGTTATTTGGGCACAAGCTGCTATATTATATGGTTTTTATCATACAGATTCATTGGGTTTGACTCCGTCCTCGGTTGTTTTATTGCTGCTTGTTGCAGGGCTTTGCTGTAGCATTTGGTATTCCTTGAAAGAGTTGATTAGTGCCAATTATCAAAGTATACAGTTGAAGACTCAGAAAGAAGCCCTGCTATCTTATCCCGTCTTACTAGATACGTTGCTCTCTATGGAAACTGAAATACCCCAAGCGGAATCTGCTATTGTCCTGCATAATGAGAAACAGGCTGATAGGAAAATACAAATTATAATAAATCCGCATTGCAAGCATTGTGCCCTACATTACAAGGAATGGCTACGGCTGGATACTTCTGTCAGTCTGCTTTTTTCTGTTTCCGATCGGAACAGACAGGATAAAGAAGTTGCGTTGGCAGTTATTTCCTGTTACATCAGACACGGATTTCGGCAAGCCATGGATTTGCTTGGAGAATGGTTTGACAAACATGATACCGGACTGATAATACACTATCCACTTGTACCGCAAGCAGAACAGGTATTAGAGGCACAACGGGCTTATTGTAACAAGATTCATTTGCAGCATACTCCATTTATTACTATCAACGAAAGGAAAATGCCCGGAATCTACACTATAGAAGATTTGCACTATGTGCTATAAAGATATTGTTTGCAAACAAAAGCCAAGCGATAAGGGCTGTACATATCGCAACAAAATTATTTATGATCTAAAATCTTATCATTATGAAGACATTGGACAATCTGAAGGCATTCAGTCTGAAAAAGAAACAGATGAAGCAAGTTGGAGGTGGTAGTTATTGTACCGACTTAATTACAAACTACAATAACAATCACACTAAATGGTCCAAAGAAGTGCAAGAAATAGCTTTGGATATGATGCAAGCTCACTGTTAAGCCTAAAGTACCAAAGTTTATCAATTACAAAATTTTATTGCAAACGGATTTTATTAATTATTCAAAAGAAGCAACTCAGTATGAGTATGCTTCTTTTGTATAATAATAAAACAAAAAAGAAATGAGAAAAATAAAATTTCATAATAATTCTCTTATTATCAAGTATCTGCTGTTTTGGTACAGGGTGCTTCCGCCTCTTCTATAAACCGAAGAGCAACTTTATTTTTAAACTAAGCGTGTAGGAATTAAAGACTACAAGATTGGAAAACCAGACTATACATGCATTAAGATGAAAGATAGTATTAGCTCTTTTTTCTTAGGCAAGGTAGATACTGTATCTATTGATAAGGTGACCATAGATTTAAAGGTATCTATTTTAGGAGACACAATCCTGTATTCTGTCAGTAATGAGGAACGCAGTACAGAGGAGGACAATCAAAACTGTATTTCATACGCTTTTGAAAATCTATTTGAATCTAACGGAATAAAATCAGCTCCATTATGTTGCCAATTTACGCTTATTACGGACAATAGTAGTGCAGACTTATTATTAAATAAATTCTGTGATCCGTATACTTCCTTAGGAATCGGACTTCCCGATTCTTTACAGAATAAGAGTCTTATCGTGTGTTATGATAAGAATAAGGCTTTGATACACATGGCTTTCTATTACAATAATAGTTTTTATAGTAAGAATGGAGGAGGAGTATTACATACGGTTTATAAACGGTTTTCTGATATAAAGCGTCATTATCCGGAAATTAAATATATAAGAACCTATAAAATTAAAGCCCAATATCAGAAACAAAATAATGAAACGTTTTCCTCATTACCTGCAGCATGACCAGATGGACTGCGGCCCTACCTGCCTCCGCATGATAGCCGCTTTCTATGGTAAGCATTATTCTTTGGAAAGGCTGAGGGAAAAGTCATTCATTACCCGTCTGGGAGTATCCATGCTGGGTATCAGTGAAGCAGCCGAAAAGATAGGTTTCCGTACCATGGGTGTGCAAATATCCTTTCAACAATTACTGGAGGATGCGCCCTTGCCTTGTATTGTACATTGGAATCAGCAGCATTTTGTGGTGGTGTATCGCATGTCGAAAGGACAAGTGTGGGTGGCCGATCCGAGAGCCGGAAAGGTGAAATATGCCCAAGAGGAATTTTGTAATTGCTGGCAGAGCAATAAAAAAGAAGGAAAGGCGACAGGTATTGCTTTATTGCTGGAACCCACACCGGATTTCTATGCGGTGGAAGAAGAAGACACGATAGATTATCAGGGATTGGGATTTCTGTTCTCTTATCTGCGCCCATACAAACAATTATTGGGGCAATTGTTACTTGGTCTGTTGCTGGGTAGCCTTATCCAGCTATTACTGCCTTTCCTTACTCAATCCATAGTGGACTTTGGCATCAGTAACCAAAACCTAAATTACGTATATCTGGTTTTATTGGCACAACTGATGCTGACTTTCAGCAGCTCTACCGTAAACTTTATCCGTGGCTGGATTTTGCTGCACTTGGGAACACGAATCAACATTTCCCTCATCTCCGACTTTCTGAGCAAACTGATGAAACTGTCCATGGGGTATTTCGATACTAAAATGACTGGGGATATTCTTCAGCGCATCAATGACCATGCCCGTATTCAAAGCTTTTTGACAGGTAGCAGCCTGAACATTCTTTTCTCTATGTTCAATATATTGATATTTGGAATTGTACTGGCTCTTTATAGCGGTACTATCTTCCTGATTTTCATCATAGGGAGTCTTGTCTATATTATCTATGTATGGTTGTTCCTGAAGAAACGGGCGGAACTGGACCACAAGCGTTTTGCTCAGCAGTCTGCCAATCAGAGTAGCGTGGTACAATTGGTTACCGGTATGCAGGAAATAAAACTCAGTGCCTGTGAGCAACAAAAACGCTGGGAGTGGGAACGTATACAGGCAAAACTTTTCCGTCTGAATATCAAAAGTCTTGCCCTCGCCCAGTATCAGGATTCGGGAGCTATATTCATAAATCAGACGAAGAATGTAATCATTACCGCACTGGTAGCGGCATTGGTGATAGAAGGGAAAATGACACTGGGCATGATGCTTTCCGTGCAATACATCATAGGGCAACTGAACAGCCCTATAGACCAGTTGATTACATTTATCAGAGATATGCAGGATGCGCGCCTTAGTGTAAACCGGTTGGGCGAGATAAGGAATAAAAAAGATGAAGAAGATAACAACAGAGGGCAGATAAGGAATATTCCCCCTAGCAAAGATATAGAAATAAAGAACCTTTCATTCAGTTATGACCCACTAAATGAAACGCCGACGCTCAATCATATTAACCTGACTATTCCTGCCGGAAAACAAACGGCCATAGTGGGAATGAGCGGAAGTGGAAAAACCACTCTTGTGAAGATGTTATTGGGTTTTTATCCTCCTGCTAAAGGAGAAATAACATTGGGCGGTATCAATTTGAATAATTACAATATACGCCAATGGAGAAAAAAATGTGGCATAGTAATGCAGGACGGATTTATTTTTTCTGACTCTATTGCCGGAAATATCGCTCCCGGAGTAGAACATATAGATACTGAATTATTAAGGTATGCCGCCCGTATAGCCAATATCGAAGAATACATAGAATCACTTCCCATGGGGTATAACACAAAAATAGGCCAGGAAGGGCATGGGTTGAGTCAAGGGCAGAAGCAACGTATCCTTATAGCCAGGGCTGTATACAAGGAACCTCATTATATTTTCTTTGATGAAGCCACCAATGCTTTGGATGCAAACAATGAACGTACTATCATGTCTAAACTGGAGAAATTTTTGCAGGGGAAGACCTCCATTATTGTGGCACACCGCCTGAGTACAGTCCGCCATGCCGACAATATAGTTGTGATTGAAAAAGGAATAATAGCCGAAACCGGCACACACGAAGAGCTGATAGCGAAAAAAGGCATTTATTATCGTTTGGTTAAAAACCAATTGGAACTATAAGTACATATCATGGATATAGAAGATAAAGATATAGAACTGAAAAGTGAGGAGATACAGGAAATCCTGTCGCGTCCGCCTCATGCACTGATACGATGGGGAATTACTGTATTCTTTATGGTCATTTCTTTTCTGTTTATAGGCGGATGTTTCTTTTCGTATCCTGACACTGTAGAAGCAGGAATAACGATCACTACAGAAAATCCCCCGGCATGGATTGTAGCGCGGAGTACAGGAAAATTAAAGGAAGTCTTCTTGAAAGACAAGCAAAAAGTAAAGGCAGGAGAACTGATAGGCGTTGTCAACAATCCGGCAGATACCCGGGAGGTGCTCTTACTGAAGAAGGAATTGGAAGCTTTCCAAATAAATGACAGTATGATATGTCAAGGCCATTTCACCGGGCGATTGACCTTAGGTGAAATTCAATCGGCATACACGGGTTTTATTAAAAGCCTCACGGAATACCGGGACTTCCTGAAGTTGGATCTGTACAAAGAAAAAGAAGAAGCGGCTCGTAGAGAATTAAACGAATATCAAATCTATATTTCCCATTTACACAATGAAGTGAATCTGAACAAGGAAGAGCTTAAACTCGCCTTGTCTTCCTACAGCAGGGAAGAAATACTATACAAAAAAGGATTGGTTTCTGCATCCGATTATGAAAAGGAACAACAAGCCTATCTGGCAAGTAAACGAGGTACGGAACAAATGCAGACCACACTTTCTTCTGCACGTATACAGGAAGCCAAATTGCATCAAACAATTGTAGAGATACAGTTGGAACAAAATCAGAAAGCAAACAGCCTGCAAGTGGCATTGCAGACAGCATACGATCAGTTACAAGTCAGTATCAACAATTGGAAACTGGCATACTTGTTCACCGCACCTACAGATGGAATCCTGTCTTATAATGAAGTGTGGCAGAAGAATCAGAACATTACGGCAGGGGATAAAGTATTTTCTGTTGTGGCGGAAAATTCGGGGGCTGTCATCGGCAAGGCAAAGTTGCCTGTTTCCAACTCGGGCAAAGTAAAGTCTGGACAACGGGTAAATATCCGACTGACAGGATACCCCTATATGGAATATGGTTTTCTGACGGGAAAGGTTTCTTCCATTTCATTATTATCAAATGAAGACAGCTATACTGTGACAGTAGAATTACCGGATACATTGCAAACTTCCTACAACCATATATTGGAATTTCAAGGGGAACTGTCCGGCAGTGCCGAGGTTTTAACCGATGAAAGAAGTTTTACGGCCCGCTTGCTCGGTCCGTTGAGGTATTTATGGGAAAAATATTCGTTATAAATGTACTATTGTAACGCTTTTCCCTGTTTTTGTAACGGTTTTAGAGATGCAACGGATTGCATATTCCCATATCTTTGTATCAAAGCCAAGCGATAAGGGCAGAGCATATCGCAATAAGAATATGGACCTTCAAAATCTTATGATTATGAACACACTGAAAGATTTGAAAGCATTCAGTCTGGATAAAAAACAGATGAACCAGATTGAGGGTGGAAGCCAGTACTGTGAACATCTTCAGCAAATGACAAGAGGGGAAGAAGCACAAGGTTGGAGTAATGAAAAATGGGATGAATGGGCTGAAGCTTGGGATACCCATTGTTGGTAGCCATTCTTTTTTATTCTTAACTTAAAGGCTAGCTTTTTCAACAATTAAAAAGCTAGCCTTTAAAAAAGAAAACGATATGAAAACACTTATTTTCATCTGTATCCTTGCAGTAGTAGCTGCTGATTTGAATGCACAAATAGAAAAAATATCAAAAGTACTGGAACCTGCGGTTTTAGAATGCCGATATCAATGCATTCAAAAGCTTGACACATTAGGAGTAACTTCGGTGACTGACACAATGATACTCCGTATAGGGAAAAATATCAGTCAGTTTTATGCTTGTTCTACCTTTTATCTGGACTCTCTTGTATGTAGCCCTCAGGGTAGTGAAATATTGATGAAGCAAATGCTTGCTGCGATGAAAGATTCCAAGCCTCTTCCAGCCCCTAAAATGACAAAAGAATATCATTATAAGAATTATCCTACAAATTCAATCACGACCTATATAGAATTAAAAACCCCAAGGATGATTACTGAAAAATATGAAAAACAGCAATGGCAATTGTTGGATAGTACAAGAAATATATCGGGCTATCCATGTAAATTGGCTGTGTGCCAGTTTCGTGGAAGAACATATAAAGCCTGGTATACTACGGAGATAGAGATAGAAGAAGGTCCTTGGAAATTTCACGGATTGCCTGGGCTGATAGTCGAAATAGCTGATATATGGGATCATTATCATTTTACTTTGATTGGCATGAGGCGCGAAAATATAAAACCGGTTTGTTTTTACAGGACAGATCGGGATGATATGGAGAACGTAAGTCGGATAGAATACCTGAAAGGGAGTCGCGAGCAATATAAACTGATTCAAAAGAGAAAAAAGAGGAGAGGACAAACCATGGCTTATGATTTTTTGGTAACGAGATTACCATTAAACAATAATGAAGATGAAAACAATTTTTTTAATGTATCTTTTGATTATTCCTGTTTGCCTTCAAGCGCAAATCGAGCAATACACACGTGTGCTGGAGCCGAGTGTTTTGGTATGCCAATATGAATGTAGTAAAAAAGGTGGATACACTAGGTACGGACAAAAACTGCGAAACAATGATTTTGCGCATCGGGAAAAAGATAAGCCAGTTCTATGCTTATCTTTCCTTTTATTGTGATTCCATGTTCAATGATCCCACAGGAAGAAGGCTTTGGGGGCAAATGATGGTACAGGCCATCCGAAGCAGAAATTATGCATCCATGCCAACGTCTAAGATAACAAGTAATTACTATTACAAGAATTATCCCGAAGGAAAAATTACCACCTTGGCCTTATTGGGCACTACAGAGTGCCTGATGGAGGAAGAATATATCTCGCAAGACTGGAAACTGGCAGACAGTACCAAAATAATCCATGGCTATCAATGCCGGTTGGCAGAATGCCACTTCCGCGGAAGAAACTACCATGCATGGTTCGCTCCGGAAATTCCCTTGAATGAAGGACCTTGGAAATTCAACGGACTGCCCGGACTGATTTTAGAGGTTTATGATACGCAAGACCATTATCATTTCACTTTGATAGGAATGCAACAGGAGGGCACAGAACCAGTCTGCTATTACAATTTCCGTCCCAATTACGAAAAGATAGATCGCATTAAATATTTGAAGATGTCGGCCTCCAGAACTCATAAAGGTGTAGATCCTGAGATAAAGAAAGTATTGAATTTGGACAAAATGACTCCTAAAACTAAAAATGCGCAAGGACAAACGATAGCCTGTGACTTTATGGAAAAAGATTATCGGTAATATTTTTCAATATGAGCAAACAACTAATTCTATTTCTGCTCTTTGCGATGATGCACTACATGACCGTTGCTCAGAATTATAGAGTGGCAGGAACTGTATCCGACAAAACCAACAGAGAAAGACTAGAGGGTGTGAATGTACTTCTATATGTCGGCAAGGAGAAAAAGCTCCTGAAGTTTACCACGACAACAACAGAAGGTTCATTCAGAATGATGATACCCGATAGCTTGACAGGAAAAGGTTATCTCCAGTTTCTTTTATGGGGTATGAGACACTACGAAAGAACATTGATCATGAAAAAAGGTGGGATATTTATCTTTCTCAAAAGGAAATGACAATCAAAGAAATAATTGTCAAGGCTCCGAAAGTCAGGGTACAAGGAGATACAATCACTTATGATGTCCGTTTATTTTCCAAAGAAGGAGACCGCTCCATTGGTGATGTGCTTAGAAGAATGCCCGGTATCAAAACGAATGAGAACGGACAGGTAAGCTATAATGGAACACCTATTAATCGGTTCTACATTGAAAACAGTGATATGTTGGAGGGACAATATGGACTGGCGACTAACAATATTTCTAACAAAGAGGTGGGTAGTGTGGAAATCCTGCAAAACCATCAGCCTGTAAAAGCCTTGGAGGGTATTGCTTTTTCAGAACAAGCGGCAATCAACTTGAAGTTAAAGGAGGGAGCCAAACATCGGTGGGTAGGTACACTAAAATCATATGCGGGCTGTAGTCCGGATGAAGGACTGTGGGATGTACAAGGTGTATTTATGCGTTTTAATAAAAAGAGGCAAAGCATGAATACATTCAAAACGAACAACATAGGTCAGGATATATCTAAGGAACTCAATTCATTCAACCTGAATGCGTTGAAGAATCAGGGCAGGTTGCTTGCCGATTATATAGAGACGGAACCTCCCTTTTCTATGGGGTTGAGCCGGAATCGCGAACTTTTGAACCGAACCTATCAGGTTACGACCCATCATCTGTTTAAACTGAATAACGGACAGGATATAAAAGTGAACCTTGTCTGCCAGCGGCATAAAGAGGAAAGTGCCAAAGAAGTTGAAAGCATTTATTACGAAGGGCAAAAATGAAGAGTGGAGTCTGGACGAACAAGAGAAATCCGACTATACTAAAAAATCATTCTCGGGCACTGTTACTACCGAAATGAATAAACCTGCCTATAATCTGACGGAACGATTCCAAGTATCTCTGGATTGGAAAGACAGAAGTATCAGTATGGGCGGAAACCAAATAAATCAGCAGGATATGTATACTGGCAGTAAAAAGGTCATGAATGAGCTTTTTCTATTGAAGCGATCGGGAAATAATTTCGTCACGTTCTCATCTTATGCCGTATTTCAGGCCAATCCGCAAAACCTCCATATTCAGGGAGATAATAAGGAGGTTGCACAGACAGTGAATCCTAAGCAACTGTTTACTGAGAATAATTTAGGGTGGGGAATAGTTGTCGGAAAAGTCATCATTGATTTTACAGGTAATTTTACGGGAATGTATAAGGATATGAGTTGCCGCTTAACTGGACTAGAAAATAGTAACATATCCGACAGGGCTGATATGAGTCTGGGATATATGAAGCTGGCACTCACCCCTAAACTGACCTATATGACAGGTCCGTTCAAATCCGTACTTGCATTCCCGACCAACTATTACCTTTATCATTATAAGAATTTCTCGGAAAGAGCTTTAAATCACGATTGCTTTTCCATATCGCCTTCACTTTATTCGGAATGGCACTTTAGCTCCCGATGGAATCTGTATGTTAGGGGCAATATCAATAAACAAGCGGTCAATACCCAGTTGTTTTATCTGTCAGATATTCTGACTACGTACCGTACTCTTCAACGGGGATTGACAACATTTTGCCACGCTAAGACAGCTGTTATAACAGGGGGCATTGAATACAAGATTCCACTTAAGGAGTTTTATTCCAGATTGGAATTCTCCCGGTCTTGGAGTATAATTCCTTATGTGCTTTCCCAAAATGTTGAAAAGGGATATATCTTTTCAAAATTCTTGCTTGATTCACGACAGATAAAAAGGACTGTCATATCTGGTAATCTGTCAAAGGGTACAGATTGGGCAAGCACAACCTTTTCATTACAAGTTGGTTGGAGTAAGAATATCTCTCATTTATTCCGTAATGAGAAGACCATACAAAATTGTCTGACACAACTCTATTTGAAGCCTAGAAATTAGATATAAATTCCGGCGGAAATGGATAAACATTCAGTATGGGCTG
>ENA-OQKB01000036-OQKB01000036.1-human-gut-metagenome-genome-assembly--contig:-NODE-36-length-31528-cov-6.159294_pt1 | contig 31528 bp, 17 predicted proteins | sample MGYA00242646_ERZ504793 | MGnify/ENA primary metagenome ERZ504793 (study PRJEB26092, sample SAMD00036409) | human gut metagenome | host: Homo sapiens | study: EMG produced TPA metagenomics assembly of...
TTATCAGGCAGTATATCCCAAAGGGTAAGGACTTTAGTGAAGTAACCAACAAACAGATTAAGTGGATTGAAAATAAACTCAATAATCGACCTCGTAAAAGACTTGGATACCTCACGCCAAACGAAAAATTTAAACAAATTATTAATCAGAATTCTGTTGCATTTGCAAGTTGAATTCAGCAAATACATTCTTAATAAAACAAAAAAGAGGATGTGTCGTTTTGACACATCCTCTTTTCATTTACTTACGATCTCTTATTCTTGACCAAAACCATATCCATTAGTTAAAACACCGTTTGAATTCTTGATAACATCAGGATGATAAGGAATTAAGTAAATAGGAGCCTCACCTGCAATGTATCCATTAAATACATACGAATTATATTCATTTTCCAATTCTACGATTTTTGCTCCCCATGGTTGTTTAGTATATCCATCAGCTTCTAAAGCTTTAGCCTCACTTCCATTCGGATCGATATATTCAAACAATCCTTTAATAGCAAGATTAGTAACATTCCCAGCTGTAAGATTCTTCGTTGAAGTCCCATTAGAAGCAGCTACAGATGCCCAATCATCGTTCTGACCTCTCCAACCTGGAAAGAGTACCGGATTCGTTTTATCAGTACAGGTCGTAGTCAGTCTATAATTTACTCCAAAATCTGCAGGATTTACTTTTTTTAACCCTAAATATAGGATGAAATAGTATTACCATTATCAAAAGTATGATAACCTTTAGATTTTAAATCACTAATCATTGCACTAGTACGCTTATGGAAGTTATCAATAGCCATTCCCAATTTATTATTACGGATCAAATCATAACGACGGATACCTTCACCACCAAACTCCAACTTACGTTCTTCAAGGACAGCATCCAATACAGAACCACATTTACTGATAAAGCCATCTACATTAGCTTCTGATGTAGAAGCAAAAGCACGATTACGAACCATAGACAAATATTGCTTGGCAGAAGCGTCATCACCCAATGCTGCTTTTACTTCAGCCAACATCAAAATGATATCCGAAAAACGCATATAAGGAGTATTGATACCAGCCTGACGGCTCTTAATAACCCAAGGATTAGCTTGACGATTCTCGTCCCATTTATTCAAAGCAATACCACCATTATTAGCTACAGAGCCCATAGTAAAAGGAATAATCTTCTCAGAGCCATCACCAGTCGAACCGGTCACCGTACATGTAACGTCACGGCGCATATCATTCGGATCAAAATCACCATAATAATAAACTGCATGGAAACGGCTCTGACCATAGTTCTTACAAGGATAAGCAGCAGAACCGCCACCAGACGACGGACGTCCGAATGCATAAGGACGTTCACCCTGCTTACCACGAGTTTCAGGAATTTCATATACATTTTCATCTGCAATCGTTTCATCCATCATTTGTTGGAATACATACTGATAAGGATTACCAAATGTCTTCTTATCACTGCTTCTAGGGTCATTAACCTGCAAAGCTGTAGTACCAGAATTATTTACAGCAGAAGTAAGATAAGTTTCTGCAATCTTATAAAACTTCTCCCAATCTGTACGGCGACCATAAAAACACTGAGTAGCTGATGTTTCGCCTGCTTTCTCAAAAGACAATACATTACCGTCAAGATCCTTATAATAATCATTTCCAAAATCAGAACGACGAGTCTGATATCCACCTTCCATCAAAGCCATGCGAGCAATCAAGCCTTGTACATAAGTTCTAGTCATGAAAGTCTTATCAATCCCCGAAGATTCTCCCGCTCTAAACATTAAAGGCTCAACCTCTTTCAATTTATTAATATGATATTCCGCAATCACATCACGGGGAGTTATCTCACTGGCCTCTTCACCAGCCTGAAGCTGATGAGGAATATCTCCATAAAAACGAATCAGTTCATGATAACAAGTAGCACGCAAAGCGACAGCCTCACCATAAATCTGACTCAATTCAGATGGTCCGTCCTGAGTCGCAAATCCAGCAAAAGCAGAAGACCCTTCCACAGCAGAAATCAATGTATTTGTTGTAGCAATAATAGCATACAGTGATTCCCAAGTTCCTTTTGCATTACCATATTGAGAAATAGTATAGTTAGAAGGTCCCTTCTTTGTAAAAGTAGCATCTGAATAACCATATAAATTTTCAGGAACATGACGAGCTATTTGTGATGCATAAGCCTCAGGATGACGCTCTGCATCAGAACCACAAACCACCAAGTCATAAAATACGCCATTAGAATGTACCCCTGCATTTCCACGCCACTTTTCATAAGCATTATAAAGTGCGGCACGGGCAGTAGACGCTTCAGAAAATACAAAATCCACATCAGCCTCTGAAGGTGAAGAAGTATCCAAGAAGTCTTCACAAGATGTAGCAGCAAACAGCATTCCTACACCCATCATTGTATATAATATTTTTTTCATCGTTACGTGTTTTTTAATTATTAGACTTCAAATTAAAATTCAACATTCAAACCCACCGTAAATGTACGAGCACGCATGTATGCCCCCCAGTCAAGTCCAAGAGTAGGATAAGACTTGGCTTTATCCGGATCTGAGTTTACTTCAGGATCAAGACCTGAATAACCTGTAATGCAGAATAAATTACCTCCCGTGACATATATACGTACTTTCTGCATGTATGCTTTTGTTGTCCATGCTTTTGGCAAAGTATAACCGACAGTCAATGTATTCAAACGCAAATATGAAGCATCCTCTACATAATCAGATAATATAGGGGCATCTTCATAATAAGGAAGAGCATATTTAGCATTAGCATTTAATTGTTTCAAAGCTGTCGGCTCTATTACCGGTACCAAATTTCCATTCTGTATATCATACAATTGAAAAGCACCTGCCAAATCTTTATACTTATTAAGTCCCAAACCAGTTTCTTTACCACCACTAAGCTGACTCATTGTAGCAACATTATATACTTTTCCTCCAATCTGATAAGTGAAATTAGCTACCAAAATCAATATTTTTATAATTACCATTTAAAGAAAAACCACCTGTATGTTTTGCTTGGACTTCACCCAAATCAACAACATCATCCAAGTCAACAATACCACTTTTATCAACATCCTGTAATTTCAAAGCGCCAGGAAAGGCAATCTGACCATCTGCCACTTGCAGTTCTGATGGTCTACGATAAGTACCAGTAGCTGCAGTTGAGATATCAGGTATACCTGCTTTTAATTTATAAACGCCATCCACATAATCAAAATCATCTACCGTATAGAAACCGGCACTTTTGAAACCTCGAATAACACCTACAGGTTTGCCCTCTGACAGAACATAGTCATATGAAGGATGTTGTGCTGAAGACCCCCATCCACTATTATAGTAAATATCTTTACCACCATCTAACTCATCAATATTATTCTTATTGAAGTTATAAGTCGCCGATACGTTCAAATTAAAATCCTTAGTACGAATCAAATGATAATTCAAAGCCAATTCAACACCTTTGTTAGAAGTCTGACCAATATTTCGATACTGATAGCTATAACCTGTAGAAGAATCAATTTCTTGACGCATCAACAAATCACTTGTTGTATTCCAATACAAATCCAAAGTACCAGACAAACGGCTTCCCCACAATCCAAAATCAAAACCAATATTACGTGAAGTAGTAGTTTCCCATTTCAAGTCTGGATTAGCTTTCATTCCGTTCGGTTCATAAGTGGAGACCACATTACCATTATAAGTAGTAGTTCCTGTTTTCCAAGTTTCACGCCATAAACTAGCATCAATATTATCAGCACCCGCAAGTCCATAAGAAAGACGCAATTTCAAATTATCAACAACTCTTGCCAATGGCTGAAAGAATGGTTCATCAGAAATACGCCATGCAAAAGCACCAGCAGGAAAATATCCCCAACGATGATTGGGACCAAACTTAGAAGAGCCATCAGCACGTAATGTAGCAGTCAATAAATAACGTCCCTTCAACGAATAGTTACCACGTCCAAAGAAAGAAACCGTAGTAGAAGGAGTATTAATTTTATTTGAATAAGAATTATCGGCATGACCAGCTTGATACATATTGAACATACCAAAGACACGATCCATGTCCCAGCTTTCAGCCATCGAATATCCGGCACCAATCATTTCACTTGAAGCACCCGTATTTTTAATGACTTCGTTACCCAACAAGAAAGAAAGATTATGATTATCTCCCAAACCTTGTACTTCATAATTCACTGTAGTAACAGAACGCCAATTTTCAGTATTGCCTTTTGTCAACTTAGCATATTTATATCCTCTAGTAAAATTATCAGCAGAAGAAGCAGAACCATCATCGTAATATTTACCCTCACTCCATCCGTGACCAATCGCAAATTCTGTACGAGCTTTCAAACCTTTAATAATCTCCCAGTTCAAAGCAGCATTTGCACGGATATTTTGGCGATTTGTCAAATCAGTGATAGCATTAGTAAGACCAACAGGATTGGCACCCACCTCAATATTCTTAGATCCCATCTGGAACAAAGCATCGTCACCGTTTCCTAAAGGAGTATCAATCGGACGATACTGATAAGCAGAAGATAAAAGAGAACCACGTCCACTTCTAGCCTCATCTTTACCTTCAACATTAGTGCTGACGTAACGTGCATCCAATTCAAAACTCAGTCCTTTTGCCAACTCTTGTTTCAATTTCAAGTTAGTAGAGAAACGTTCATAGCCTGATTTTATTTTAATACCATCATCATTCAGATAGTTAACAGAAAATGATATTTTCGTTTTTTCTACTGCCACCATTTATGGTCACATTGTGATTTTGAGCACTAGCTGTACGAAGCATATCATCAGTCCAATTATGGGAATCCATATTCGCATATTCACTATAATGATTACCATATTTTTCTCCTAAACCAAAATAACTAGCCATCTGATCTCCCATTCCCAATGCAGTTCCATATCCCCAAGTATGTTTTACATAATCCTGAGCAGACATAGGTTCTGGAGTCTTTGCAGCCCATTTACTTTGATAATATCCACTATATGATACAGAAACCCTATCTTTATCCGCACCTTTAGTCGTAACCAAAATCACACCATTTGCACCACGAGCACCATAAATAGCTGTTGAAGAAGCATCTTTCAAGACATCAATTGACACAATCTGATCTGCAGGAATATCAGAAATAGAACTAACCGGGAAACCATCCACTATAAAAAGAGGATCATTGCTTTGTGAAATAGAGCCTCCTCCACGTACACGAATAGAAACGGAAGCTCCAGGACGACCATCTTGAGAAACGACAGAAACACCTGCCAATTTACCTTGTAAAGCCTGAGAAACATCGGCAACCGGGTTGGCAACTAAAGCTTCATTACTTACCGAAGCTACTGAACCTGTCAAGTCACGTTTCTTCACAGTACCGTAACCAATAACCACAACTTCGTCCAAAGTTTCGGTATCTTCTTTCAGTACGACATTAATTGTTTTTTGATTACCCACTTTCACTTCTTGAGTAATATAACCTATATAAGTTACAGACAAAACATCATTGTCTTTAACCCCAGAAAGCGAAAAATTACCATCGAAGTCCGTAATGGTACCATTAGTCGTTCCTTTTACCAAGACGTTTACACCAATCATCGGTTCACCTGCTGCATCTTTAACAGTACCGTTCACCTGACGACCTTGAGCAAAAGCAACCAAACAAAGCATACTCAAAAAAAGAGTTGAGATAGCTTTTCTAGCTAATTCTTTTAGATTCATAAGATGTGTTTTTATAGTTATTAAAATGTTTTTTTAAGGTTTTGACCTTAGCTTCACTGTTGCAAAATTATGAATATAACATTACCTTGATGTGTAGTTTTTATCTTTTTATGTGGATTTATTAGGTATTTTTTACGGGATCCAATTATTCAACACAACAAAAAAAAGGAAACCTCCACCAACGTAGAAGTCTCCTTTTCAAGCAATTACAAAAATCAATCTAGTCTATTGGGGTCCCCAATCACTTTGAGTACGAAAAAATAGCATCGACCGTCACCGCCTCAGCTTCTTTCTTTGTTAACTGTTTGCTCCACGCCTACCCTTTCCGAAGCTATTTGCACCTCACCGGTATTTTTATATTCCATATAACGGGCGGTTTCTTCATTAGACTGCTTACCCCAATTGTGCCATCCGGCAAGAACAATATGTTTCCCCAATTCACATTCTATAAATAAAGTATAAGCATATGGACGCCAAGGACGACCTAAATACACTTTATCCACTCCCGGTTCTGCCGTCAGCTTACAGTGCTTAAAGACATATCCATATTTAGCCTCTTTCGGAGTGGAAGCAGCCGTTACATACGAATTGCGTTTACTGTGAATAATACAATCTTCAAATAAAGCGGTGGAAGGACCGAAAATAAAGTCGGTAGTACCATCAATATAACAATCCTTGAAATAAAGACGGGTAAATTTAGCACCGGTATAAATAGTGTCCTGATTGCCCAAGATACGACAATTGATAAATTTCAAACGGTCACCTTCCGTATGTAAAGCTACCGCCTGTCCCAACTGAGCCGCATTGTTCTCAATAGTCAAATTTTTAAAAGTGATATCACTGCCCTCTACCTTCACCGTATAAGTGCGGAAAGTACCCATTTTATTTATATTCGCATGATCATCATAAGTAATAATCGTCTTATCACGATCTTCACCTATAATATCTATATTTTCCACCCATGAAGGAACAATCACTTTCTCCTTGTATACTCCGTTCTTCACATAGATCGTAACAGTATAATCCATGAAAGCCCGCGCACTCTCTATAGCCTCCTGCAAAGTACGAAAATTCCCCGTTCCATCACGTGAGACTACAATTGTATCCTGACGTTCCTGAGCCCATGCTGCGCTTACAACAGACAATAGCAACAATAATCCTAAAACTTTCCTCATCGTATCACCTCCTATTATTCACATGCAGTTCCACAACTGTTTTTCTGAAACAAACGTTCCCATTCCAGACTGGCCATAATAAACGGACCTACTGCCTTCGCATCATTAGAACGTATTTTTTCAGTTATATAATAATTATAATCTCCGGTACGATACACCGGCTTGCCTCCCAAACCTGCAACAGCACAACCTTTAGTAATAGAAACCACACCTTTATCATCCACTTCTATAAATTGGGTCAAAAGCCCTTCATATCCCTTTTTAGCCACTTCCATGTACGAAGGACAAATATATCCCTTACGTAACGCTTTCAACAGAGTATATACAAACATGGTAGAACAAGAGGATTCCAGATAATTCCCCTCATCCCCGCTTCTGTCAATTACCTGATACCATACCCCTGTTGCTGGATCTTGAGTACGTTTAATCTGGGCAGCCAGTTTATTCAATATTTCGATAACAGATTCACGTCCGGCTTCGTGTTCCGGTATAAAATCGAGTACATCCACACAAGCCATTGCATACCATCCCATGGCGCGTCCCCAACAGTGTTGCGACCACCCGGTAGTTTTATCCGCCCACTTTTCACGCTTGCTCACATCACATGCATGACGGTATAGATCAGTCTTCGGATCATAATTATGGCGGGCCACTGTGACAAACTGATTGATAATATCAGCATAATCATTCACACGGTTGTTACGGTAAGCATACTCCGCATAAAATGGTTGCCCCATATAAAGCCCATCCAGCCACATCTGATTCTCATAAATCTTCTTGTGCCAGAAACCGCCATCGGCATTACGAGGATGCGTATCCAACTGACTGCGCAACAAATCCAATGCTTTCTTGTATTTCTCGTCCTTAGTCTGCTCATAAATACGGAAAAGCATCTTGCCGGAATTCAGACGGTCAATATTATATTCCTCCAGTTTATAAGTTTCGATAGAGCCATCCTGATGAATCATTGTATCAGCATAAGCCACAGCATAATCAAAAAACTTTTTATCACCGTATGCATCATATACATCCAGCATAGCTTGAAGTTCCAGGCCATGACAGTAATCCCACTTCAAACGGGTCTGAAAATCCAATTGCCAAGATTCGGGACAACGCACCATTTCTGATTCCGCCATACGTACAGACCAAGGCTTATTACCACAAACCTGCTGAGCCATGCCAATCAAAGGAACAGCCGCAAGCAAACCGGACACAATAATTTTACAAATAGAATTCTTTTTCATGAAGACACTTATTTTTAGTATTAGACCTATTTATTTTATGAAACAAAAGTAGTATTTTCCTCGAAAAGCAGTGTGCACTTTTCAACCTACTAAGTGTATTATTTGGTATTCGTGTGCGAAAACGGTTATTTTTGTGCACGATAACGATAAAAATCGTTCAAAAATTGTCTTTTTACTAATTATTATGTCTTTCAGGTTTGATAAGTTGAGAAAAGGTTTATTTTTGGGGCAGTTTTTAATTTATACTATTGTAGAAAAACACAGTCATTTACTATTAATTCACAAGAGAATGGAACAAGTTTTTAGTTATATCATCGGTTTAGGAGCAGCGGTGATGATGCCTATAATTTTTACAATCTTAGGCGTTTGTATCGGAATCAAATTCAGCAAAGCATTAAAAAGCGGTTTGTTGGTAGGTGTTGGTTTCGTTGGTCTATCAGTGGTTACCGCACTTCTGACCAGCAGTCTGGGTCCGGCCTTAAGCAAAGTGGTCGAAATATATGGCCTGCAACTGAAAGTATTCGATATGGGATGGCCTGCTGCTGCAGCCGTAGCTTATAACACTTCCGTAGGGGCATTCATCATTCCGGTATGTCTGGCCGTTAACATCTTAATGTTATTGACTAAAACCACCCGTACGGTTAATATTGATTTATGGAACTATTGGCATTTCGCTTTTATCGGAGCCGTAGTTTATTTTGCAACAGATAGTATTTTGTGGGGATTCTTCGCTGCTGTTATCTGTTATATCATCACATTAATCTTAGCAGATTACACAGCAGACAAATTTCAAGGTTTCTATGATAAAATGGAAGGTATTTCTATTCCGCAGCCCTTCTGTGCAGGTTTCGTACCATTCGCTCTCATTATAAATAAGGTATTGGACAAAATTCCCGGATTTGAAAAGCTGAACATTGATGCGGAAGGTATGAAAAAGAAATTCGGTTTATTAGGCGAACCTCTCTTCTTGGGTATCCTGGTAGGATGTGGCATCGGTGCATTATCTTGCAAGAACGGACAAGAAATAGTAGACAAGATTCCTTATATTCTAGGTTTAGGTATCAAGATGGGAGCGGTAATGGAGTTGATTCCCCGTATTACCAGCCTGTTCATCGAAGGGTTGAAACCCATTTCGGACGCTACCCGCGAACTGATCGCCAAGAAGTTTAAGGGTGCTGTAGGCTTAAATATCGGTATGAGTCCTGCCTTGGTGATCGGACATCCGGCCACGTTGGTTGTATCATTACTATTAATCCCTGTTACTATCTTATTGGCAGTGGTGCTTCCGGGCAATGAATTCTTGCCATTGGCTTCATTAGCTGGCATGTTCTATGTATTCCCATTGATATTACCTATCACAAAAGGAAATGTAGTAAAGACTTTCATCATTGGTTTTGTTTGTGCTGGCCATCGGTCTGTATTTTGTAACAGATCTGGCTCCTTATTTCACCAAAGCAGCACATGATGTATACGCCAAGACACAAGATGCTGCCGTAAACATCCCGTCTGGTTTTGAAGGTGGTGCGTTGGATTTTGCTTCAAGTCCTTTCTCATGGGCTATTTTCCATTTGACTTATTCATTCAAATGGATTGGTTCCGGAATTTTAGTACTGATAACACTATTCTTAATGGTGCTGAACCGTCGTTCTATCATTAAATACCAGAAAACAATGAAAAATTAAAATTTAAAGATAATGATTATGAAAAAATTAGCGATTGCAATGATGCTGAGTGTTTCTGCCTTGGCAGCTTCAGCTCAAGTAAATTACAAAGTACAGACCGCTTGCCATCCGCAAGATGTGAAACACTATGATACAGAACGTCTGCGTAGTTCATTTATGATGGAAAAGGTGATGGCGCCGGATGAGATCAATGTTACATACACCCTTTACGACCGTCTTATTTACGGAGGAGCTATGCCGGTAAACAAAATTTTGAAGCTGGAAACTTTCCGTGAACTGGGTCCGGAAATCACTTACTTCCTTGAACGGCGTGAACTAGGAGTCATCAATGTAGGCGGTGATGGCGTAGTTACTGTAGACGGTAAAGAATATCCTATGAAATACAAGGAAGCCCTCTATGTAGGTTGCGGGAATAAAGAAGTTACTTTTAAAAGTAATGACGCTGCCAAACCGGCTAAATTCTATATCAATTCGGCACCGGCTTACAAGCCATACGTTACTCAATTGATCACTACCGACGCCAAGCTTCAAAAAGCAAATCCTAAACAGTATGCTTTAGCTATCTCAGATCATTATGGAAAAATGGAAGATAGCAACGACCGTATTGTAAACCAGTTAATTGTAAAAGATGTATTGGAAAGAGTGAAAAACGGTGGTACAAACCAATTACAGATGGGACTTACTGAACTGGCTCCGGGTTCTGTATGGAACACCATGCCGGCCCATACACATACCCGTCGTATGGAAGCCTACTTCTATTTCAACCTGCCTGAAGGAAATGCCATTTGCCACCTGATGGGCGAACCGCAAGAAGAGCGTCTGGTATGGTTACACAATGAACAAGCTATCACTTCTCCCGAATGGTCTATCCATGCCGCTGCAGGTACCAGCAACTATACCTTTATTTGGGGTATGGGAGGTGAAAACCTGAAATACAGTGACAAGGATGAAATAAAATACACAGATATGAGATAAGTAGAATGGTACACACCATTACTCATTAACTCTTGTCATTCTGAATGTTGCAAGAAATCAACTCGTTTTCAGTTTTTTTGCGACATTCAGAATGATTTTTTTTAGAAATCTTACCATTGTACCGATTTATACAGGCTTTCCACCAATTTTTGCATAGAGAATAGGTACAGAATGGTTATTTTTGCGTCTAATAAGAAAAACATAATTAAATCTATTATCATGAGTACATTTCAAAAAGTAGGTGAGAAGATGACAAACTTCAGATGGATAATCTGTGGTCTGCTATTCTTTGCCACTACAGTCAATTACCTCGACCGTCAGGTGCTTTCACTAACCTGGAAAGACTTCATTGCTCCGGAATTTCACTGGACGGATTCGAATTACGGAGATATCACAGCTATTTTCTCTATAGTGTATGCCATTGCCAACCTGTTCGCCGGTCGTTTCATTGACTGGATGGGAACTAAAAAGGTTATCTCTGGGCTATCTTTGTCTGGTCCTTAGGAGCTTGTCTTCATGCATTGTGCGGTTGGGCAACCGAAGAAACATTAGGTATTCATAACGCAGAAGAGATGCTTTCTGCAACAGGAGCCGTCGCTTCAACTATCGCTATTACCAGCGTTTATTACTTTATCGCTGCCCGAATCGTATTAGGTGTAGGTGAGGCAGGAAACTTCCCAGCAGCTATTAAGGTAACAGCCGAATATTTTCCGAAAAAGGACCGTGCATATTCCACTTCCATCTTTAATGCAGGTTCTACAGTAGGTGCTTTAGCCGCTCCGATCACTATTCCTCCTTTGGCACGTTATTTCCAAAGTATTGGTGTGGGCAACGGATGGGAAATGGCTTTCATCGTTATCGGTGGTTTAGGATTCATTTGGATGGGACTTTGGATGTTCCTCTATAAGAAACCCAATGTCAACCCTCGCGTGAATGCTGCCGAACTGGAATATATCGAACAAGACAACAACAATCCTGAAGAATCAGCAGAACAACAAGCTGCTGCCAACGACTTCGACAACAAGAAGATTTCATTCTTGCAATGTTTCAAATTTCCCCAAACATGGGCTGTATTTGTCGGTAAGTTCATGACTGATGGCGTATGGTGGTTCTTCCTGTTCTGGACTCCGGCATATATTTCGGATGTATACGGTTTCGCTTCAGATACGGGTACCGCACAAATGTTGATTTTCGTATTATATGCTATTACCATGTTATCTATTTATGGTGGTAAGTTACCTACTATTATCATTAATAAAACAGGTAAGAATCCATATGCAGCCCGTATGCAGGCTATGCTTATCTTTGCCTTGTTCCCACTGCTGGCATTGTTTGCCCAACCTTTAGGCAATTATTCATATTGGTATCCTATCATTATTATCGGTATTGCAGGTGCTGCACACCAATCATGGTCTGCCAATATTTATTCTGTAGTAGGTGATATGTTCCCCAAAAGCACCATCGCTACTATCGTAGGTATTGGTGGTATGGCAGGTGGTATAGGTTCATTCTGTATTAATATGGGATCTGGCAGACTGTTTGACTATGCAGCAGAAACGAATATGACTTTTATGGGATTCGAAGGAAAACCTGCCGGCTACTTCATCATATTCTGTGTATGTGCCGTAGCTTATTTGGTTGGTTGGATTATCATGAAAGCATTGGTCCCCAAATACAAACCGGTTGATGCCTAATTAAAGAATTCACCACAGACTACACACCTAAGTAGCCTGTGGTATTTTTTTCCCTAATAAATAGTTTTCAGAAGATATTGATAGATAGAATTATGACTTAATATTTCAGGGACTCCTGTGATAAAAAGCTGCTTGCGTGCACGCGTTAAAGCGACATTCAGCTTACGGTCAATCTGTACACCGTCCTCTTCTGTCAGGTTGGGCAGAAACCTTAATTGATAGAGGTGATTCACACAAAAAGAATAAATAATGACATCACGTTCGCTGCCCTGATACCGTTCCACAGTGTCAATGGAAATCCTACTCAAAGCAGGAATAGCCAATGCCTGAAGCTCTTTACGTATCAAAGCAATCTGACTTCGATAAGGAGTAATGACCCCTAACGTTCGATTCGGATCAAATTCCTCTTCATGAGCCAGATACACCTCTTTGGCTAAACCGGCGACAATCTGTGCTTCATATCTGTTTGTTTTTCCGGAAACGCTCTCCAAATCTTGCTTCGAAGGGATAAAACGTACCGGAGCCTCTATGTGCTCCAACTGATGAGGTAATCCCAAAGCCTCCAATTTTCCAGCATAAAATGCTTTATTTGGGAAAAAAGCCACTCTCGGATGCATACGTCCCTGACGGCAAAGCATATCTACCGCTTGAGGAGATTCTTCTTTTAAATGAAAACGATAAAGCCGCTCAAACAGAGAATCTTTTAAATTAAAAAGTCCGGCTTCCCTAAGTTCCTCATCATGCACTTCAGAATGTCCGCTATTCTGCAAAATAACGGCAGGTAACTGTTTATGATCGCCTATCAGGATAAATTTACCCACTGCATTTCTTTCATCGGCAAACTTGGCACACAGAATACCCAACAATTGGGGTTCTAATATTTGGGTGGCTTCATCCACTATGGCTACATCAAAACGTTTTAATTTAAAAAGTTCAGCTTTAGCCGCAATAGAGGCCACGGTTCCAACATATACTCTGCAATCTGCCATACGGATATTCACCTCTCTCCTACTGTTACATTCCGCCAATATATTCTCCAACAGATGTCCTCTAAAGCGTACATCACAGGAAAGCTCACTTCCCACCCGTATATAATCTATACAGGGGGTGATAGAGGACAGTGACTGACAAATTTCATCAACAGCTCGGTTGGTATAAGCCAGTAACAATATCTGCATAGATGATGCTGCATAGAAATGTTCCACCATTCTACGCAACGCCCTCGAAGTCTTTCCTGTTCCGGGAGGTCCCACCAGAAGAAAATAATCACGGGCCGACTCAGCTTTCAACGCCACCCTCTCAAAATCATCACCGGTCAGCGCTATAGCTTCATCAAAAGACGAATCAAAGCGGGGAGGCCGTTGTCCCAGCAATAATTCCCGTCTTTCCGTATTCGCATCCAAAAAAGCGGAGAGTCCCAAATACATACTGCGAAATGTAGTATCCATCGTATCATGTTCTACAGCATAACGACTGTCCGGAGAAAAAACGGAAGCATTACGTTGGGTAGCACGTAAACGAATACGCAATTCTGTATCTGTAATCTGCTCAATATTACCCTTAAAAACCATTTTATTGGTCGCATTATCCAAGTCATTATTACGCTCATACAACACAACCACATCTCCTGTACGGAAATTGGGAAGAAACATTTCATCATATTGCGGAATAGACAAAAGTATATAAGCCTTATGAGCCTGTGATGCCCTATTTTCCATTATCTGCAAATCATATAATATCTCTCCCGCCTCACGTTTCTCATCCAGTGTACTCAGCCAAAGAGCTGAAGCCCCTGCACGTCCTTCATAATCCACATCTCCCGATTTGGAGGTATAAAGTTCTTTTGTAATGAAATTATAAAGCGTATAAAAATAGGCCTGCTCCAAAGGTTCCAACGCCGACAGCTTCTCCCGGAAACGCGAGATAGAGGGCTTCAAATACTGTTCCCAGAATCTGCCGCTCAGTTTTCTTTCATTCACCACCTCCGGATTGATTTGTGCCAACAAGTTGCGTGTAAAATCAGGATGATTATGGAATTGTACCCCATACTCGGCAGCAACAATACGGTTACGCAAATTGATAACCCGCCTTACCTGAGCCCACGATGCTCTGGCCGGATACAATAAAGGATAACGGGTATAAAGCAAATAGGGATGCATACGCCGCCGGTCCTGTCCCATGCTATATTCCAACACTGCCATATATAGCAGCATCTGAACCTTATTATTTTCCTTGGGTTCCACTTTTCCCTGCATGGAGAATTCATCCGCTTTGCCCGATTTCATTTCTATAAAGCTGCTCATATCCCGCTGCATATAGTCCAGACGTCCCTGAATGCCCAACGCCTCGCAAATATAGGACGGTTCCAGCACAGCCTCCTTTTTATCCAGATTATACCCCGGCTCCAAAAAAGTGTGTTGTACAACGTCCCGTATATGCTCAAAATGCATCCGGCAATCCTTGGCAAACTCTTTCTCTTTGGACGGGTCACGAAGTTCGGCACAAGCAGCCAGTTCAATGGGATACTGCCGGAATGCCTTCTTCATACAGTCTATATAGTCCGGCTCCTCCTCACCTGCATGTATCCATTCATCCAGGAACAGATTGGCTATATTTCCCAATAGCAAAGGGCGGGCATTATCAATCGGCACCAGCCGGCTCAAAAAATAGTTTGCCGGATGGCTGCCATAATCCTTGTAACATTCCGCCAGTGAACTGATATCTATCAAATAATCCGGTTCCAATACGATAAAAGAAGGGGTATAAATTCCATCCCTATCTACAGAAACATCCAGCAGATTAAGCTGGGCATATCGCCAAAGTTCCTTTATGGTTTCTTCAAATTCATGATTTATACCGGGTTTATTATAAACAACCCGTATAGGTTCATCAGCTATTACATCTACAGGATGTACATACAAATAGGTATCATCGGCATAATCAAAGCATACACGGATGCGGCGGATGTATTCCATCTTTTCTTTTTCCCTGAAGATGCTATTTCCTGCTTGGGAAGAACTGAGAACAACTTCAATGGAATATCCTGTGCAAACATCTTCCTATATGCGTATGCCACTGCACGCAAATCACGCAGGAACTCTTCTTTTACAGGAGACTTACGATGGTTCAAAATATCATTGGAAGTCAGACGAAAGGTATGTAACTGATTCTGTTCTTTCAAATCCAGCCCATATTGAGTGGCTACATAATTAATACGGGCGGCCAAATCAGTGGTCTGCAAACTATTCCCTTGTATCTTTTCACGCACCACACGCTCCAATGATTCACGCAATTGCCTGTAACGGCGTTCCAATGGCTGGTTTTCATCTATACAAAGCCTGTATAACTCTTCGTAATACTCTTCTATCTCTTCATTCATGCCGTAAAGATACACAAATTATTATTTATAGAATACCGGCATAATAATAGGATGGGTTTCCCATTTACGGGTCATCGGATTAAATTCCCTCTCTGCTCCCGCTTCAATTCCGAAACTATCCGATATTTTAAATTCCAAAGTGCCTCCGTATGAATTCTGGTTCATAAAAAGCTGTGAAGCGGGAGTCATACCATATCCGTTATACACCGAGTATGTGCCGAACATATTGATCTTCATTCTGTCATTAATGCGAAAAGACAACTTTCCCTTAGCACCTAAATCATTAAAGCGGACTCCATATACATTGTATTTAGCAGCATATACTCCCCCCGTCACGGTTATAAAATCATTGAGATGCTGTGTGTACATCACTCCGGCATTACGTGCCTCACCTATAGAAGGCAACCCTTGAAAGGAATGATAACCACTCAGAATCCCTGTACTATTAATCTGATAAGCACGTCCATCTATATAATCATGTCCGAAAGGATTTCCGGAAAAAGTATAAGGGGATATCTTAGGCATTTCTTCACGGAGAGTAAAATCAAATTTTGGCATCCGCAACGTATCAGATAAAACGGGAGGTGTCAACGTAGGAGGTTCGTTTATAAAATCCATACTTTTATCAGCCTCATTCATCTCATTGATAAACTCATTGATTTTATCTTGCCGGATGATGAGCGTATCCTTGTCATTTTCAACCTGAGCTATGCCATGCAAGGAAAGAATACAAAAGAATAAGAACAAGCCAATGCGTTTCATTTGTAAATGTGTTTTTTCAAAATTACAATTTCCGCATTGACTTTTCCCGTTTCATTAAGACTTAATAAGACTTTTTGGCTGTATTCCTCAAAAATGCTATTGATTTACCATAGGAAGTTCCAGCCATTCGGTAGAAATATAATTCTTACTTGAATCTATAGCAATTAATACCTGGTCATTATCCCGATTATAACTGCCGTCATAGGTAAAAGGAGTAATTTTACTATCAAATTCTCCTATAAAAGAAAGTTTTCCATCTTTAGGACTATACCACCATACTTTCTTTTTTGTCGCCACTGATTTTAGTTCAAGTCAACAGACATCGGATTTCCGGAGTAATTGTATACTAACAAATAATCCTTTCCGCGAGTCGCAATGGCTCTGTCATAACGACTCCCATTCGTACCGGCAATTACACTTTGATCCGGTACACGTTCAAAATAAGGGAAAGTTAACATCAGATTCTTCAGATATTTCATCTGATTGAAGCCGGGATCCTGCATTGCTTTATACCAAGGTTTCTCTATTCCATCAGCTCCATACCCACCGGGTGTACCTGGTTTCAAGAACTGCATGATATTATTATGTCCGTATGTATGTCCGCAAGAGCCCGCAAAAACAGACCAATATCCATAGCGTCTCACATCACAGTCACGCCAGCGTGGCTGGGCAGGATCATGCAATCCCTGAGGAATACCTTCATAGCTGGGTTCTGCATCCAGAACAGGCTTCAGTGGAGTCATGGACAAAGCCTCTTCTACATAACGCCAATTGTCTTCCTCCAATCCCGTAACAGAAGTATCACCATCTCCTTTTTTCTGGCCATAACGCCTGTGTCCACTTTGGAACATATTCATATCCATCCACTCCTTATTATTCAGATGGGTAGCACTGGATGTACGACCAAACGGATGAAAGGTCATTATATGATTCTCGTCCACAGCAAGAATACTATTCGCCAACGCCTCCCAAATCTCAGTATTCCGGTCAGCATAAGTATCTCCACCGATTACCCAAATAATATTAGGGGCATCTTTATATCGTTCACCTAAAAATCTACCATACGCTTTGGCCTCTTCAACATTCATCTTTCCGGAGCGCACAAGCCCTCCCCAGATACATACCATCGCTATGTAAATGCCGTTCTGCTCAGCTTTCTGAATAATATAATCCATGTGGTCCCAATACCCGTAAACTCCTTTTCTGTCTATATTCTTAAAATTGAAACCATCTATCATGGAATACTGGCCATAGAAATTCATGGCAGGAACTCCATTTATAGTCTGTACCTGCACCACATTGAAACCTGCCTGACGACAATGTTCCAGATAATAAGCAGCCTCATCTCTATTCAGTTTCTCGGGTAACAGCCATCCTGTATCCCCCAACCAGAAAAAAGGAGTTCCGTCCGCATTCATCAGATAGCGGTTCTCTTTACTTACTTTCAGTTGTCCATGACTCCAAGGCTTATAAACCGACGATTTGCTCTGTGCTGCTGCCGAAAGCAGCCATCCTTCCACCATCAGAAGAAGGAATAATAATACTAGATTCTTGTTTTTCATTTGTGCATTCATCTTATAAATTTCAAAAGCCCAAAGTAACTTATTCAAGCAGACAATTCTGGGTAATAACTAGTCTTTTTGAGGGAATCTTTTAGCTTCCTCCGCTTTCAGGTTGAGCAAAACTGATTCGGGAACTTTTATGATAGTACCATGCTTATGTCCTTGCGGAATAGAAATCTGATCGTCAATGGGAGTAAAGTTCTTGAAGTCTTTTGTAGACACGGCTCCAAACCGTCCTTCCCGATAAACATCAAAATAAATCAACCATTCATCACCTACTTTCACGGCACACGGACCTTCAGAGTAAGTCGGTGCAAATTTTACTGACGGATCAGCATAAGGTCCTTCTGCCGATGGCCCGGATACACAGAACAAATCACTGTAACCAGGCTTGCGATTGTCTTTTATAATTAATACATAGTCGTTTTTATCACGCTTTACTATAAATCCGTCAATAGAATTAAATCCCGGATCATAAAACGCCTTTGCAGGAGTAAACGTTTGGAAATCCTTGGTCGTGGTATAATAGGCACGGTGACTTTTATTAGCTCCCAAACTATCGGCTGCCGTATATCTTTCTACAGGAATGGCAGAAGACCAGGCAACGATGAACTGTTCCTTTTCATCATCATAGAAAACTTCCGGTGCCCACACATTGTTAGTCAAAGAGTCTTTCATCACTTTGATTTCGCGTTGTTCACTCCAATGAATCAAGTCTTTAGAACTGGCATAACCAAATCCCTGTTCTCCATTCCAACTGATTGTCCACACTAAATGGAAAGTTCCATCCGGGCCTTGGGTCATGGACGGATCACGCATCATCGAATTGGGAGCATATTTCTGTTCTTCAGTCTGTTTAGTGAAATAATTATAATAAGGAGTCTTATTTCCTATTTCCGGTTTCAACCATGAACCTGCGATACTATCCCAATGATAGCCGTCATAGCTGTAAAGATAATGTAACCCGTCCAATGCCGGCTCACGATGAGAAGTGAAGATATAGACTTCCTTTTCGGGTTTTGTACAAGCTGTAAAAGCCAATAAGGCAAAAACGAAGGAAAAAAACAATTTCATAGCATGCTGTTTTATGATGAATAAACCTTTTCCAACAGGACGAAACAACAAGTATTTTGTACTCTATACTTCTTAAAGTATCAATCCAAATCAATAATAAATATCCATCATATAACAAGATGTATCTCGAGACATAAAATACGAATTATATCCCGAGACAATCCTACATAGAATAATGATGAGAATCAGCCTTTAGTTTCCAAATAAACCAGCTGCGTCTGTAAATACTCTTCCAGCCCATGTTTACCATCCGCGCCACCGATACCAGATTTACGCCATCCAGCATGGAATCCCTGCATCGCCTCAAAATTCTCACGATTCACATAAGTTTCACCAAATTTCAACGCACGAATCAATTTGAATGTCATATCCAGATTCTGGGTATAAATAGAAGAAGTCAGCCCATATTCACAATCATTAGCCCAGGCAATGGCGTCTTCCACCTCTGTAAACTCAACAACCGGAAGTACCGGTCCAAAAGTTTCTTCCTGAATAATATCCATCTTTTGGGTACAATTAATCAAAATCGTCGGTTCAAAGAAATATCCTTTAGTACCGATACGATGACCACCGCATAGCAACTCAGCTCCCTGCTCAATAGCTTTTTTCACTTTCTCTTCTACTGATTTCAGTGCATTGGCATCAATCAACGGACCCATATCGAGGTCTGTATACTGATTCGGATCACCCACTTTCACCTGCTTGAATCCTGCCAACAGTTTTTCAAGGAAAGTCTCTTTTATACTAGAATGTACATACACGCGCTCACAGCAATTACATACCTGTCCTGTATTAATAACACGCGAAGCAATAATGGATTTTACAGCTAAATCCAAATCTGCATCCGGCATTACAATACCGGGAGCCTTCCCTCCCAATTCCAAAGAAACCTTCGTCACATTGGTAGAAGCGGCTGCCATAGTCTGTATTCCAGCCTCCACACTTCCGGTCAGACTAACCATACCTACTTTGGGGTTAGCAGCCAATTCATGTCCAATCACCGAACCACGACCGTTCACCAGATTGAATACACCTTTAGGCAACCCAACTTCATCTACAATCTGTGCGAAAACATACGCGTTTTCCGGTGTCAGCTGACTCGGCTTTACCACAATTGTATTCCCCGTCAACAGAGCAGGAGCGGCCTTACGGGCAATCAAGAAAAAAGGAAAATTCCAAGGCAGGATGCCTGTTGTCACCCCAATAGGTTTCTTAAAGACAAATATATTTTCGTGAGGACGGTCACTAGGAATGATTTCCCCTTCATAGCGACGGGCCCATCCGGCCATATAATCAAGGTAATCAGCCGTAAATAACACCTCTACATTAGCTAATCCTCTTGTTTTTCCACCCTCCCGGATAATAATATCAGTCAATTCCTGTTCCCGCTTGCGGATACCTTGTGCAATCCGAGTTAAATAGCCGGCACGTTCAATAGAGGTAAGACTCTCCCAAGAAAGCTGTGCCTTCACGGCAGCATTTATAGCAGCACGTGCATCTTCCGGTGTGCCATCAGGCATTTTAGATATCACTTCTTCCGTAGAAGGGTTCAATACATCAATCCACTTATCGGATTGGTTTTCGATGAATCGCCCATCGATGTACATCTTTAGTTCTTTCATGGTCTTAAATGTAAAATGAGTACCTTATTTCTTTCAATCTGAAATATTCAAGCAGCATTTTACAAATATATCGTTATTTATAAAGCCCCAAAATGTATTTTTGTTCATTAACATGGAAATTTATACACTTTAAGCCTTTTAAGAAACGAACTGATATTTACCGCCCGATTATACAATAAAGGTTTCCCACTCTATATTTCTTTCTCTTTTCCACGCAGATAAACAGAAGGAGACACGCCATAGTGTGTTTTGAAACAACGGCTAAAATAAAGCGGATCACTGATACCTACTTTATAAGACACTTCGCTCACATTATAATTACCTTCCAACAATAATTCCGCCGCTTTCTTCAGACGAATAATACGGAAATATTCATTAGGAGTATGCCCTGTCAAACCACGAACTTTCTTAGAGAATACAGTACGCCCCAATTTCATCCGGGCAGCAAAGTCTTCCATCGTAAATTCCGGATTCCCCAACTCCTGCTCTATAATAGCCTGCAATTTATCAAGGAACTGTTTATCTTTATCAGAAGTATAAATAGTCGGTCGCTCTATACTGGGATCATTCACATATTTCTCACGTAACTTTTCGCGCTGGTCAATCAATTGAACCATCCGTGCCAAAAGCAATTTTAAACTGAACGGTTTGGTTACATACGCATCCGCCCCACTTTCCACCCCTTCCAATTTATTTTCGGTAGTTCCCATAGCTGTCAGCAGAATGATCGGAATATGACTGGTACTGAATTCATTTTTTAACTTACGGGTTACTTCATACCCATTCATTCCCGGCATCAGGACATCACATATTATCAGATCAGCATCATAAGTTCGTGCACGTTCAAAACCCGCCACACCATCAGCCTCGGCTACCACCTCAAAATAAACAGATATTTCTTTCTTCAAAAATTCACGAATGTCAGTATCGTCTTCAATGATCAATATCTTTTTCTTGTTTAAAGGAACCACCATCTGTTCTTCTTTTACGAAACGGCACGGAATGCCTTCGTCTGTATGATCCGTTTCTTCCATTAAGGCTGTAGAGATCAAAAAATCTTTTGACTCATATACAGAACAATCCAATGGCAAAGTGACTGTAAAAACAGAACCCTGTCCTTCATTCTCCGCATATTCAATGCTTCCTTTATGCACATTTACAAGTTCGTGAGTCAAATGCAACCCGATTCCCATACTATCACCTGAGAAACTACTTTGCATAAATCGAGAAAAAAGTTGCCCGCGTTTCTCCAAAGGAATACCAATACCGGTGTCTGACACAGAAATAATCATTTTTTTTGTTTCCTCTTCCACATCTACCGAACAAACTATTTTCCCGCCCTCCGGTGTGTACTTAAATGCATTGGACAGAAGATTATAAACTATCTTATCCAGTTTACCCTTATCAACAAACATAGGATAAGAACTGACAGAAGGAATAAATTTAAATTCCATTTCTTTAGATTCCGCCGTTTCCCTAAAACTCAGAAAGATATCATAAAGGAAAACGATGACATCTGTTTCTTCTAATGAAAGAACCAGTTTATTATTCTGCATTTTTCTGAATTCCAGCAATTGATTGATTAATCTGAGCATTCGCTGCGTACTTCTATCCATCACTTTTATAGGATAAGCCAATTCCTTAGAAACCCTGCCCATAGCCTCTATTTTTTCCAAGGCTCCCTGGATCAACGTCAACGGGGTACGAAACTCATGAGAGATATTGGTAAAAAAGACCAATTTATATTCTGTCAACTGTTTTTTCCAGTTTGAATACGATTCCGCAAGATAGCAAACTTATGGATTAATCTGAATGTCATATACATTGCCATACAAATCAACATTATATAAATGGCAAAGGCCCAACCTGTTTTCCAAAAAGGCGGAGTAATAACAATCTGCAATACGGTTTCATCTTCCCCCCATACGCCTGAAGCACCGGATGCTTTTACATGTAACTGATAAGTACCCGGCAACAAATTTTTATAAGCTGCAAAATTCAAGGAGGAAGGAACTCCCCAATCTTTATCGTATGGAATTAACTTATAAATATACTTGGCATCATTTGCCATAGAATAGTCAAAAGTAGAGAAATCTATACTGAATGAATTCTGATAATATTTCAATTCTACTCTATTTGTATAACTTAATGCCTCTGTCAAAGGAGAATCAATATCACCGGGACGAACAGAAATTCCATTTATTTTTAAATCAGTGAGAACCACCGGAGAAACAACATGCTGTGGCATGACTTTTTCAGGATCGATCACCACCAAGCCATGATTCGTTCCAAACAGTAAATGTCCGTTTTTCATAATGCAAGCACTACTCTCCAAATATACATTGCCGGGCATTGCGGCTGAGAAAAAGAAATTATCAAACGTCTTCGCATCTGGATCAAATCGGGACATCCCATATTCGGTACCCAACCAGATTTTTCCATCTCTATCTTCTACTATAGATTGGACCACATTATTTACCAACCCGTCATCTTCATCATAGTGCATGAATTCCAAGTGGTCATAGTTTTGTCCTGATTGGCAGACAGAAAAGCCCCTACCGGTAGTTCCAATCCACATACGTCCTTTGCTGTCACAAAAAATGTTACGAATTTCATTGCTACGTATTTTCCCATTATCCAAGTTATAAACGTAATATTGCCGCGAATCATTCAACAAAGAATCCGGATGGAATACATAAATACCATTATTGGTTCCTACCCACATCCAATGATTCCGATCAGCAGTAATAGTACGAACCTCTTGCTCTCCAAAACTCCCCTTCAAAAAATGATGAAACACGAAATCGTTTTTCTGATAAACAGCCAAATCGAGTCCTCCCCCGAACGTTCCAATCCACATTCTATCCCGGTAGTCCCTATAGATATCATAAATATGATTATGTGCAAGTGAATTCACATCATCAGCCCGATGCACATACCATCTATCGCCTATACACAATCCATCCCCACGGGTTCCCATCCATACTTGCCCTTTGTCATCCTCTTCAAGAGCAAAAACACTAAGATGATAATAATTTCTTTGCAATAAATCCAAGTGACAGTCATAAGCAAACAATCCCCCCCGACGATTTCCTACCCGCACGTCTCCATTCTCCATACACGTAACCATACGGATGGTATTGGAACGATCCACCAATTTCTCATTTTCAGGATAAATATAAGTTGCCCCATCATTTAGCACTGACAATAAAGCGATGCCAGAATATTCTGATCCCAACCAGATATTACCGGTTCTGTCACCCATAGCATATAAAAGAAAATCAGAATTCACCCGATTGAACTCATCCACATGATAAGAGTAATGAGTCATCTCCTCCTTTTGAGAATCATAAACAAACAAACCATTACCATAAGTGGATATCCATATCAGTCCACGTGGAACATCCTGTATGATATGATAACGTTCATCCCCTATCAACTTAACTTTTTCATCAGACATTAATCTAAAAGTCCGGACGGCACGTGTCCGGACATCAATATAATGCACAAGACCGGTCCCATTGGAAATCCACAGATTATTCAAATTATCCTTCTCACATTTTCCTAAACGGATATCAAGCGATGAATCATGAATCAGTCTTTTCTCAGACATACTAAACACCTCTCCACCCTCAGGAGTAAAAAACACCCAATCGTTCTGTAAACGACAGAATTCATAGGTATTAAAATCAGAAAGTTTCCACGGCAACCGGGCTGTCAAAAACAAATTCTTACCTGAAGACTTTTCATAAATACCTCCATCAGAGGTTACAAAAAAAATCTTGTGACGAAAAGACATCGCCCCCACAAAAGACAAACTATCTTGAATAGCCCGGGTCTGCCCCTCTTCTGTCACCTGAAACAACCCTAGCTGAGTACAAATCCAAATCACTCCCTGTTCATCCTCATAAACGGAATTCACTGCATTAGTTGATAATTTCCCATTCTCTTTTGTATAAGATACAGAAGAATGAATCCCATCTTTACAGATTATTTTACGACATCCGCTCTGATGATGCCACAGCCAAATATCCCCGCCAGCTGTTTCCAATATTTTATTGTAAGGCTGTCTATATTCCCCACATCCCGTAAAATCAACAAAACAATCATGTTTCAAATCGTAACAACTCATTAATTCCGGAGCAGTGATAAACCATAAGAAACCATTTCGATCTTCTTGTATCTTCTTTACATGATGATTTGCCAAAGAAATTTTATCGCCTGATTCCGGACGGAATGTCACAAATGAATGGCCATCATAGCGGCTCAGCCCATCTAATGTACCCATCCAAATAAACCCTTTACTGTCTTGAAACAGATAACGTACCGAATTATTCGCCAATCCGTCACTAGTTGTGATAAAAGCAGGATGTACATCTACCGATGCATGCATTTCCCAACCTATACACAAAAAAACAACCCATAACAGACAAATATATGTTTTCATACAATTTCAATCAGATTCATACCAGGCATTAAAATATATGACGTACATCATTTTCCCGACATACGCCATATTAGCAAAGATACAAAAAATAAACGGATGTGCCCTATCAACAAAAGAAAAATCATCTATTCATAGTCTTCCAGTTTCCATTCATCTTTCCACTCTATCATCGGTATGCCATCCTTCACCACAATTGGCAGAAATACATAAGTAGCTTTATATACATCTTGATTAGGATTAACAAGCGTATAAAATCTGTCAGCCACTTTGGGAGTTGCAAAATCTTTAGGATAAGGACGGTGATCCTTGTACCGAGTCAAAAAAGACTGCCAGTCTTTCTTTGGTATATCCGTTTTATTAGTATGCGGTAGCCAACGATCGGCCATAGCTACATAAAGATCCTTTCCCGGAATCTTTATTACACTTGTAATCTGCGAGCAAAAAGAATGTGCATACTCATCACCTATGTGTGGATTCCCTAACACCCTATATTCACCATGATAATCATCGAATATCGCCACTTCCGAAGGATTGGGAGTATAACTAGTTGTCCCTGATGTATAAATATAATGTTTACCATCCATTACAAAATGTGCTGCCGCCTCACGTGTAAACGGTGGAACCTTTCCAACAAAATGTTCTGAATACCGACCATTTACATTTGTATAATCATCAGAAAGTTCAGCACATATCTGCTCCCAATGAGGGCGCTCAAACCAAACATAACCTTTTCCTGTATCTGAATCAGCATACATGTCAAAATCCCCCACAGCAAAGCCATTAGGTTTCAGATTGCGGACAAAATGATAAGGTCCCATAAAATGTTCAGCTTCTAGAATAACAAAATGCCCATCATTACTTTGTGATTTCAGCCAACATACATACCTGCCTGTTTTGGCACAATAAAGAATATGCGGGCGTTCCAATTTCTGACTATGATGCAAAGGTGAATGTGGATCAGCAGCAGGTTCAATGATCCTTCCTTCATCTTTCCAATTGTAAAAATCGGTAGATGAGTAACAACGTACTCCGCCAAACATCCGATTGGTACCAAACAGAGTATGAGTTTTATCCTCACCATACCAATAGTATTTGCCTTCACGAAAAGTCACTTGAAACCCATGGGCCTGAATAGGCTTTCCTTCGGTATCAAGCCACACTTCACCAGGACGAATGGACTGATAATTGACTGGGGCAAGAGGATATGTCTGCACATTTAAATAACGACATTCTCCTCCCGTTTTTTCTATCCTCACCGGACTGCCTGTAGTTACATTGCTGAACCCAAAGAAAGAGGCATAGTCACAATTATCAATACGCATTACTGTATCACAACTCTCTATCCTTACATCCTTCATTGAGAATTTTGTGGCATCGCATATTTTACCAATCCGATCACAATGTGCTTTGACATTACCGAAAAAAAAGTTCTTCACCGGTTTCTCCGGTAATGCAGCCACATCCACCAATGTGCTACATCCGGTAATCTCCACATCGTGAATGGAAATATTAGCAAACCACGGCGTAAGCGGAGTTATCTCACGGGCTGGATAACGCTGTGCCAACTCACCTACCCAACGGGCAGAACCAAGCATATCGCAATACAAAGCCTGTCTTTTCACATTCGCCCGCACCCGTTCCACATATATATTCTCCACAAAACCTCCTCGTGGACGACGGGTCTTAAAACGAAAAGCCTGGTCTGTTCCCTCAAAAACACAATCGTGCATATATACATTTCTCACTCCACCGGCAATCTCAGTACCACACACAATACCGCCTGCTCCCCTCAGTGCTATACTTTTACGTATAACGACATTACTAGTGGGACGATTCACTTTCAATCCGTCCTCACCCCGCCCGGACTTCATGGTATAGCAATCGTCCTGGCAATCGAGCGAACAGTATTCTATCAGTACATCATTACTTGAATCAATATCAATACCATCCGTACGTCCATGCCCGAAACTGTTCACTGTAATCCCCCGGATCACAATGTGTTCACAATATTGTGGTACAATATTCCAATACAGTCCCCGTTCAAATGTAACACCTTCTACAAAGACATTCTTACAATTAATAGGGGCAAATGTCTTAGGTAAAAAGACTCCTTCACCATTCTTTCCATCATAAATACGGTCGGCAAGCGGTTTCCTTATCCCCTTGTCACTAGACATACTCTCATTACGTTTATATATCTCACAACTGGTAGGCGGTCCAACCACTTTTCCCTTTCCGGTCAATGCAATATTCTCCTGCCCATCAGCATACAGACAAGCTCCAAGAGAGTAAAGCTCCACCCCCTCATCCCGTGTAAAAACAGCCGGAAGATAATCTATTATATTACCACTGAAATGTAATTCCGCTCCTTCCGAAAGATGCAGATTTACATGACTCTTCAAGATAAGACGTCCTGTCCGCCATACACCGGGAGGAACTACTACCGTTCCACCACCCCGGCAACTCATACTATCAATAGCTTCCTGAATCGGTTTAGTGGATATACCTTCCTGTTCCATTCTTACCAATATGGTAGATTCGGGAAAAACAGGCCGTTCAAACAAAGGCATAACAAACGGTGATTCAACAGGTTCTATGGTATCGGGCATGTTCTGAGGCCCAACTTCACCTATGGTCAGCAACGCTATGCCACAAATAATACTTGTTAATGACATAAACTTAATTATTTAATTAATACATTGTAAAAAGCGACGTACCAACCACACTTCACCTGTAATTCCGGAAGGGACCAATCCGTCTGTCGATTTGGCTATTTCGGGATAGGCATAAGTCAGTCGTTTGGATTCAGGCAACGAAGCGTCACCAATCATTCTGTTCATCAACGAGTTTACGACTTCTATTTCCAACCTATTCTCGCCATTTTTCACGAAAGGAGTCAGATTTGCCTCCCACGGAGTACACCAAACAGTTGAAACCTCTTGTCCATTCAACCAAACCCGTCCTATAGAATTCAAGCTGTCAAAACGAAGAATTATTTCTTCATTTGCCGCAGCCTTTCCTAAATTAATTTTTTTACGATAAACGGCTGTACCCGAATAATAGCGAATACCTGAATCGGCATGTTTCGTCCAATCCGTCAACACCGGGAAGACCACTTCTCCAGGTCCTCCCCATCGAGGATCAAAATAAACCTGCCAATCTCCCTTTATAGCTTCCAACCGCTCTTTCTCACGGGTTGGTTTCAACATTAGTTCTTCTTGACTGTCATCAGAAACCACAATGAAACCCGATTTACCGGGAAGCAATGCAATGTTAACATGTAATCCTTCCGCTACCAAACGAGCCGGCAACCCATATCGTTTACCAGTTACAGGATCCCAATAAGAAGCATTCGATAAAGAGGTACGCAGAACCACCTCGTCTTTAAATGGTCGCGGACTATGATTATTAATAAAATAAACATCAGCATCCGCCAAGCGCCTATGAGCAAAATAAACTTTATCTGTCGGAGTCTTCCCGCTTACAATACCCATATCCGGACGAATACCTGCTTGATGCAAAGCCTCCGCCAATGGCATCCCCCAATACAGCGTTCCTTTTCCTACAGACCGTTTACCCGAAACAACGTCTTCCTTCCCCCACAATTGATCCACAATCTTTTTATACTCAACAGAGTCTACCTTATCTTTAAGAGAAGCAGAGCTATCGGGACGGGGAGCATAAACCACTCCTCCTTGTTCAATTAACTGAGCAATATGACGCAACACGTGTAAAGGCATATCATTATTACGCTGCACAACCAACATTTTATAGCACATGCCATCAGGTAATGCAATCTCGCTTCCATGAGCAGACATACGAGTTGTCAAAGCTTCTGCTGTGCACACATCCCAATCATAACCTTCCGGTATTTCGGGAAGGCGATAAGTCAGCAATTTCACCGGTGGATTTTGTCCTACATAAATACAAAGATCCACCACAGGCATTCCTTTCCGCATCAATCCGGCACAACGCGCCTGATAATCCCAAAAGGGACGGCTATACTCCCAATAAGTATTATTCCGATTCAGACAATAATGGCGTCCTCCTCCTGTACTGCCAGGATATTTATCCAACCAAGGCTGATAAGCAGAAGCACACACTACAAATTCATTAACCTGAGCCGCATAAGCAAAATCAGCAAGATTCTTTAATTCTGCCAAAGACTGGCTGAACTTAGCATCAGTATATGCCTCAGCCGAAGCAATACGTTTTCCATAAATATGCGCTGCCGAAGAAGCCTCCTTTATATCATAACTGCCATGTATATGCTTTGCCCAAAATTCTCCTTGCGGTTTCTGAACACGTCCTTTCGCTTGCAGATTATCAGCTACAAGACTTAGCCCGTTACCAGTTGCCTGTGCTGTAAAATCCACACCAGCCTTATTACATAAGGTCTGGAGAGTTCCAAAATAATTATCAGAAATGACATCAGCAACAGTACGACGTAAATCATAAAGGAAAGCATCAGTTTCAGCAACCGAGCCCACAATATATCCCATCATAGCAGGTAAATATGAAAAAAGATCATACCCCTTACGACGCAGGAATTCTTGTTCAAATCCCGGAGTCCAATTCTGAGCCCCCGCTTCATGGCTATCCATAATTACTCCATCAGGCTTCAAATTGATAGTGGAAAGCGTATCAATCATCCTCGCAGCATAATTATTCCATTGTGTAGTCACTGCTTCCACAGACATTTTATCACACTCCAAGCCTTTCAAGTTCGCACGACCATGCTTAGACGGTCCGCCTGTTGACTCATGTGCAAAGCGCATAATCACCCAATCACCTTCAGGAACATCCCATTCCAATCTTCCATCCGTTCCCATCTTTGAAGTTAAGTCAACAATAGTTTTCGAATCAATAACCTCCTCATCCGTATAAGCCGGAGTCAGGTTTTTCAAAATATATTCGGAATAAAAGCCCGCACGCTCTTCCCACTGGTCTATACGGGCACGAGACGATAATGTGACATTGCCCAAAGCCATTTCAGGACGTTGATCTCCGGCAAGACACCAATCATGTAAATTCAAACGAAAGTACCGTCCGGTCACTGCCGGAAAAGAAACTGTTTTCTGATCCCATCGAGAAGCAGCAGCTTGATAAATGGGTTTTAAATCGCACACCTTACTGTAATTTATGCCATCATCTGAAACCTCTAACTGCCCTAAAGGTGGCTGTTTTACATAACTCGATCCATAAAATTCATCAGCAGGAGCTCCCGGAACATTCATGGCACCGGTAGATGCCTTGCTCCGCTTACTTACCCGATAAGTAATAGAACGAGCTGTGAAAGAAGTTTCAAAATCCAGATTTATATAAACAGACTTACCAGACTGCTGGGGAGGTATAGTCGTCAATCTGCTTTTTTTACGAAAGAAATCTTCAGCAGAAACTCCCGGCAAATTACATGTAACCTTTGGACGCTGACTATTATTTGTCATCCATTGATTTTGAGAGACAGGAAACGCCAATACTGCAATATCCCAAAACTCATCATCCCCCGGTGCTGGTAATACCGCTGCAAACTGTTGTTTTCCTCTAATAATAGTATCACTCGCTGTCAGACGTTGCATACTTAAAGCTTTTGTAATCCAAGGTCCTCCCGCCACATATCCATTCGAAAGGTTTATTTCAAAAGAAAGTCCGACACGCTTTGTCTCAGATGCTGCAAACTTCAACATTTCCCACCATTCAGCAGAAAAAGCAGGTAATGCATGCTCGCCTTTTCCATGCACCTGATCGTAATAAACCACTCCTCCTACACCAGCACGCTTATATGCCTCCAAATCTGCAGTAATTCCTTCACGAGTAGTCTCTGTCTCACCATGAAACCACCAAACCTTAGTACGTGCAGAATCCGACGGATTGGAAAATTCATTCCACGCTTCTTTGATGGTTGCCGAGTCTGCTACATCCGGATGAGATGGAGAACATGCAGAATATCCTAGTGTAAGGATACTACCCATTACAATCCTCCTTAATACTTTTATAGATTGTCTTTTATTCATTGTTCTATTTTATTTATTTTCACAAATTAATTCACAACAATTTCTTACTCCCCCAAATAGGGAAACAAAAGACAAAAAAATCTATTTATATGCTTCATTCTGAATATATAATCCATCTTTCACTTTCATTTGCGCCTCAGGTATAGGATATATATACATATTATCCTGC
>ENA-OQKB01000039-OQKB01000039.1-human-gut-metagenome-genome-assembly--contig:-NODE-39-length-30150-cov-6.694035_pt1 | contig 30150 bp, 25 predicted proteins | sample MGYA00242646_ERZ504793 | MGnify/ENA primary metagenome ERZ504793 (study PRJEB26092, sample SAMD00036409) | human gut metagenome | host: Homo sapiens | study: EMG produced TPA metagenomics assembly of...
TTCTTCATGCTTAACCATTCGTTTTTGACAACATTTCAATGACCTCTTTAATGTTTTCGAACCGACTTTTGCCGGTTCTATTGTTTAACTTTTAATTTTTCGGTAAAAATTTACCGAAGTATTATTTAATAAGATCTGAGTGATTTCCTTTCCATGAAAATTCATCTTGCCGGATTTCTCGTCTAATTCCAATCCGGGAAGCTGCCTCACCAAATCCTGCAGAACAGCTCCTTCCGATGTCTTAAAGGCTCCGGTATTATATACTAATGTATCTCCGGACATCTTCATTTTCTGCAGTTCGGCCTTTATAACCGTTTCATCCAATACAATACTGGAAGGTTTCATCATCAGAGCACCTCCATAAACTTCTTTCCGATAAGCAGGAATATTCACTTTTTTTTCAATGGTTTCATATCCTAAAAAAGAAGCCCTTATTAAATAATTACCGGGATTCATAGGGTACAAACGGAAAACACCCTTCTTATCGCTCACCGTACCTTCTATAAAACTCGTATCAGGCAAAGAATAAAGTTGGATATTTACATCCGGCAAAGGATCGGGATAAGGGCGTTCTCCCTGTTCTCTGACAGAACCCGTCAAATGATAAGCTTTTTCTTTTCTTGCTTTATCTGAATCAAGCTTTTCCTGTCCACTAACCGGGAGAACAAAAGACAATATAATAAACAACGAGAACAGTTTAGTCATCTTGAAATATCAACAGGGTCCTATTTCAATGCTTCCGCAATGGCATTCATCAGATATCCAAATTCTTCTTTCTCATACCCGATGGAAGTATAAACGGCTTCTCCTTCTTTATTGAAAAGATAGGCGCGAGGAATTGACTTTTCAGCAAATAAAGAGAACACCTCACGTTTAGGATCGGGATATAACGGGAAAGTGAATTTCTTCCGTTCATTATAAGCCCTCAACTGTTCATCCGTATGCTCACGACCAATTACTAATAATACGAAGTCCTTGTTATCTTTATATTCAGGCCACAAAGTCTTCTCTATTTCAGCCAGTTCCAGCTGACATGGCCCGCACCAAGTGGCAAATAAGCTCACCAAAACGACCTTACCTTTCAATTCAGCCGAAGAAACATCTCCATATACCGCAGATTTTAGATGAAAATCAGGTAATTTATCTCCTTTTTTCAATTCTTGAGCATTTACGGCAAATACCATGCAAAGCATCATGAACAATAATCCTAACTTTTTCATTTTCATAGTTCTCAATATTTAATTATGGAATAACAAAGACAAATATATCTGTTTTTCTTATATTTGCCGCCAGAAAATATTATTTTTTAGCCTATGATGACTTTTATTTCATGTGCCAAAACAATGACCGGACGGAGCAAAATGCAAACTCCTGTTACCAGCACACCACAATTCCAAACCGAAGCGATACAGAATGCACTTGATATGTCCCAATTCTCTGCTGAAGAACTGGAACGACTTTTACGTGTGAACAGCAAAATAGCAGCAGAGAACTATATGCGATTTCAAGATTTCTGTTCGGACTCTCCCTCGGCTTTAGCTGCCTTACTGGCTTATACCGGTATAGTATATAAACGTATCCATCCACAGGACTTTACTCCTGAAGATTTTCAATATGCACAGGATCACTTGCGGATCACTTCTTTTCTTTACGGATTACTCCGCCCGTTAGACCAGATCAAGAATTACAGAATGGAAGGAGATATCAAACTGCCCGAACGTGGAGGAATATCCATGTTTGACTATTGGAAGCCGATTCTGACCGACACCTTTATCAAAGAAATTAAAGCAAGAGGAGGAATACTAATCAATCTGGCAAGTGGGGAGATGAAAGATTTATTCGACTGGAAACGCGTGGAGCAGGAAGTACAAGTGATCACGCCGGAATTTCAGGTATGGAAAAAAGGGAAATTAACCACCGTTGTGGTTTATGCAAAAATGTGCCGTGGAGAATTGACACGCTTCATCATTAAAAACCGGATAGAGAATCCTGGGGATTTAAAAGGATTCAAATGGGAAGGATTCAGTTTTGATGCCGGACACAGCACAGATACCCACTATCTTTTTAGCCTTCTTTCATAAAAAAATATTAAATAGTCAACCTACTCAAACTTTTTATCAGCACTCATGTTATTTAGTTGAATTTGGGAAGATAAACCTGGACAATAATTAACTAATAGAAATGAGTATGAAAAAATTAATGTTTTTGCTGGCTGCGGCCAGTTTAAGTTCTGTAGCGTTTGCGCAACAGAAAAGCAATTCACAAAACGTCCTTGTAGGCGAGAGTGTAGATGTAATGGAGGTACCTGTGGATAAGTACAAGGTAGAGACCAATCACTTCTTCGATAATTGGTTCTTCTCTGTTGGTGGAGGTGCACAAGTACTGTTCGGCGATCAGTCCGATCTTGGTAAATTCAAGAAACGTATTGCTCCCGCTCTTCAAATATCAATCGGCAAATGGTTTACTCCCGGCTTAGGATTACGTTTGCAATATAGTGGTTTACAGTCGAAGAGTTTTTCCAGTGAACCTTCCGCATATTCCAAACCTCACATGTTAAGCGAAGGATACTATCAGGATAAGTTCAACTACATGAATTTGCATGGTGACATCTTATTTAATGTCAGTAACATGATAGCCGGATATAATGAAGACCGCATATACGACTTCGTGCCATTCGTAGGTTTCGGTTTTGCCCACTCATATGATGCTCCACGTCGTAATTCACTGGCATTCAATTTCGGTATCATCAATACATTCCATCTGGCCAGTGCCTGGGACTTGAATCTGGAACTTTACGGAATGGGTACAGAAAACAAATTTGATGGAAAAACCACCAGTAAAGGCCCTGATTTTATGGCAGGTGCTACAGTGGGTATCACTTATAAATTTCCACAAAGAGGATTCAAACCTGCTCCGGATGTAGATGCTATCATGGCACTTACCTCTTCACAAATGGATGCCATCAATACCGCTTTGGCTCAACAGATAGAACAAAACCGTCAATTAAAGGCCCAACTTGCCAACCAACCCACTGAAGTGGTTACAGAACAAGTGACAGTGAACCAAATTGCTCCGGCTCCTCAATCTGTATTTTTCCAGATCGGTTCAGCGGTTCTTCCTACCAACTCTACTGTAAATTTGCAACAAATCGCAGATCTGGTAAAAGACAACCCGGGACTAAAATTGAAAGTAACCGGTTATGCTGATAGTGATACAGGTAGCGCTGCATGGAACAAGCAGTTAAGTGAAGACCGTGCCAACAACGTGGCTAATGAACTGGTTAAATTGGGTGTCAACAAAAACAATCTGATTATCAGCGGAATGGGTGGTGTCAACACCTTAACTCCTCCGGCATTCAACCGTCGTGTAATTATCGAAGCCCAATAATATACACTGATTTCTGTCAGCAGAAGATAATCATGCCCGCAATTCCTTATAAAAAAGAATTGCGGGCATTTATTTTTTAGATGGAATAGCCCCACTGATCCAGTGCAAACTTCCAATTCTCTTCCACTAACCGGACCGTACGGTCGTCATACTTATACTTATTCTTCTTATATCCCTTCTTTCCGCCTATATATTGGCTGATAGCCGGAGCAGCTGCTTCGAATCCGGGAATAGAAAGAGATTTATAGATATGCTCGGTCATAGCCATTGCATCCGCTTCAAAATCCTCGAACTTCACTTCCATCAAATTTCCTTCAGGAATGAATTGTTTATCCGCCTCATATTTATGATACAGCTTGGCATAAACAGACAAGATATTCTGTTCCAGCGCCTCCGGAGAAATATCCTCCAGTTTTAACGGCTGGATTGTATTGGTGAAGAAATTCCTTGTAGATTCGAATACCGTATACGGATTACGCATCAAATAGATGAATTTGGCATTCGGAAACATCTTGACCAACTCTTTTACACGGCCTGTATGAGGCGGATTCTTACTTAAGAATTGTGTTCCGCCTGTATTCCAAAGAGAAATTTTAATAAGTTTGGTGAATATATCCTCAAACACTTTCAATTCCTCATCACTGATATCATTGAATAACAAATATTTATCAGCATATTCCTGTTGGTACTTAGGCAGGAACCAAAAGTTATAATAGGTATAGGGCATCATATTGGCCAATGCAAACTCTTCCTCCTGAGGCAAGTCTACAGCCAGTTCCATATTATCCGTCGGACGCTTGTCGGGCATCAGCCAACTCATATTCTTCTTGAAAAAAGGCTGTCCCCACATCATCAGGTGAGGAAACACCGTCTGATAAGTAGTATTATATCCGAAATGTTTGTCACAAGAGAACACATTATGCATAAAGGTAGTCCCGCTACGCCAATGTCCGAGGATAAAGACCGGATCGTGTTCCAAAGGCTTGTCGGCCAACAGTTTCCTGTATCGCTTTTCCTGCAATGGAGCCAAGGTGGAAAGCAAACGGCATACTGCTTTCGTCAAACGGTATTTTCCTCTATATGCCGGATCAATTTCCCTTCCCGCAGTAATCGCCTTGAACGTTTTCCAATCGGCGCCTACCAATGTATTAATCGGCAGCTTGTTGAATTCAAGTAATCCCATTACTTTTCTTTTTTTAATTGTACGCTGTTATTTTTCTATCTTGACTGAAATGCCTTGACGGTCCAATTCTTTCACCACCTTTTCTATGGCTTCATAATGTTCCTCACCAATACCCATAGCTGCCAGATTCAAAGTAGGAACTTCCATGGCATTCAGCATATCTTTGGCTTCCACTCTGTCTATAATCATCCCCACCGCACTGGTGTTATTGGTAATGGGGTCAATCAGAATAAAAGAACCGCAAGCTTTATTCTTTTGATAAGAATCAAAGAAAAGCGGCTTGGCGGTAGTAAATGTCACACGGGCAATCTGATTCAATTGCAAAGGCAGATCCTCCTTTTTCAATTTACCGTTTTCAACAGACAGATGCTCCATCGTATTCACATCCACTTTATACTTAATGCTATCTATACGGGTACGTCCTGTATTGGTGGTATGCTTGATAAAGAAAGATTTGTCAAGGTCCATCGCCTCCTCATCCATCCATACCAACATGGCTTCAAAGTTACGATCTATCACAGGCACATTATCGGCATGCACCAACATATCTCCGCGAGACACGTCAATCTCATCCTCCAAAGTCAATGTCACTGCTTGCGGCGGGAAAGCATACTCTAACTCACCATCATAAGTAACAATACTCTTGATATGAGATTTCTTGCCGGAAGGCAAAGCCATCACCTCATCTCCTTTATGGATGACACCGGAAGCAACCTTTCCACAGAAACCGCGGAAATCCAGATTCGGTCTTAATACATACTGAACCGGGAAACGGAAATCAGTCAGATTATGGTCATTCTCGATGGAAACCGTTTCAAGCAATTCCAATAAAGAAGTACCTTTGTACCATGGCGTACGTTCAGATTTCTGCACCACATTGTCACCGTCAAGTGCCGAAAGAGGAATACAAGTCACATCCGGGATTCCCAATGGCTCTACAAATTTCTTATATTCGGTCACGATTTCGTTGAAACGCTCCTCCGAAAACCCGACAAGGTCCATCTTGTTCACCGCCAGCACCACATGCTTTATTCCCAATAAAGATACCAGAAAAGTATGGCGGCAGGTCTGCGTAATCACACCCAAGCGAGCATCTACCAAGATTATGGCAAGATTGGCAGTAGAACCTCCGGTAATCATATTGCGGGTATATTGTTCATGTCCCGGAGTATCGGCTATGATAAATTTACGGTTGTTCGTTGAAAAATAACGGTAAGCTACATCAATCGTAATACCCTGCTCGCGCTCTGCTTTCAACCCGTCGCACAACAAAGCGTAATCTATATGGTCACCTGCATTCCCCACACGTTTGCTGTCACGTTCCAAAGCGGCAAGCTGGTCCTCGTACAACTTCTTGCTGTCAAACAACAGACGTCCTATCAGGGTAGACTTTCCATCGTCTACCGAACCGGCTGTCAACAGGCGTAGCAAGTCTTTCTGTTCATCCTTATCTAAATATTCCTTTATATTCAGTTTATTCTCCATCACCCATTCCTTCATTTTAAATTCCTACTTATCCATTTAAAAATATCCTTCACGTTTCTTCTGCTCCATACTGGCATCCTGGTCGAAATCAATGACACGGGTAGTACGCTCGCTTTTGGTAGTGGTCATCATTTCCTCTACAATTTTCTCAATCGTATCGGCATCACTCTCTACGGCCCCGGTCAAAGGCCAACACCCCAAAGTACGGAAACGCACTTTCTTCATTTCAATACGGTCCCGATATTCTTCGGGCAGTCGGTCATCATCAGCCATAATCAGATTTCCATCTATATTCACCACAGGACGTTCCTTGGCAAAATAGAGCGGCACGATAGGAATATTTTCCAAACGGATGTACTGCCAGATATCCAGCTCAGTCCAGTTGCTTAATGGAAACACACGGATACTTTCCCCTTTATGAATCTTAGCATTATAAATATCCCACAACTCAGGACGCTGGTTTTTAGGATCCCACTGATGAAAACGGTCACGAAAAGAGAATATACGTTCTTTGGCACGTGACTTTTCCTCATCACGACGTGCTCCACCAAAGGCGGCATCAAACCTGTATTTATCCAGCCCGTGAAGCAACGCCTGTGTCTTCATTAAATCGGTATGCACTTTGCTGCCATGCGTAAAAGGCCCTACTCCGGCATTAAAAGCCTCCATATTACTTTCCACTATCAAATTCCATCCATGTTCTTTGGCGTATTGATCACGGAACTCTATCATTTCCCTGAATTTCCATTTAGAATCGATATGCATCAAAGGGAAAGGCACCTTTCCCGGATAGAAAGCCTTCTCTGCCAAACGTACCATGACAGACGAATCTTTACCAATACTATAAAGCATAACAGGATTCTCAAATTCAGCTGCCACTTCACGAATGATATGGATAGACTCCGCTTCCAGTTCCCTTAAGTGGCTCAATTTATAATTTTCTTCCATTTTATAATGAATTATATTTTTTCTCCTTTTTTACCAACAATGGGGAGCACCAACTCCAACAAAGTATTGACCGACTCTTCCAAACTCAGCTTAGAAGTATCCAAAGATAAGGCAGGATGCTCCGGAGCTTCAAAAGGGGCGGAAATTCCGGTAAAGTTCTTGATTTCACCCCGACGTGCTTTGGCATAAAGTCCTTTCACATCACGTTTCTCACACTCTACCAAAGGAGTGCTGACATAGATTTCCAGGAAATCCTCTATCCCGATAATACGGGCAGCCATCTGCCGAAGCTCATTGCCGGGACTGATGAAAGCGGCAATGGTAATGATTCCCATATCAACAAACAACTTGCCTATTTCGGCTATGCGACGGATGTTTTCCACACGATCCTCTGCCGAAAAGCCCAAATTATTATTGATGCCACTACGAATATTATCCCCGTCCAATATACGGCAGAGCAAACCACGTTTATGTAATTCACGTTCCAAAGCTATGGCAATAGTACTCTTACCGGAACCGCTAAGTCCCGTCAGCCACAGCATAACTCCCCGTTGTCCCAGCAGTTCTTCTTTATCTTTCCGGGAAAGCATACGGTCAAAGATAGGATATATATTTTCCTCTTCCATTCTCTATTTTCATTTTGTCTTTAACTTCATCAAAAAGGCCATATCAGCGGTATCAGAATAACCGAAATTATAAATGTCAATATATTCAACGGCAAACCGATACGTACAAAATCCGTAAACTTATAGTTTCCGATACCCTGCACAATCAAATTAGTCTGATAACCGATAGGAGTGGAAAAACTGGCAGATGCAGCGATGCAAATGACAACAAAAAAGGGCATCGGACTTACCCCCAACTGATTGGATAAGGAAAGGGCAAGCGGAAAAGCCAATGCGGCGGCGGCATTATTGGTTATCAGTTCGGTAAACAGATTTGTAATGATAAACAAAACAGCCAGCAACACATGCGGACTGTAGTCATCACTCATATCAATGATTCCATGCGCAATGATATCCGCCACTCCGGAATTTACCATGGCGCGACTTATAGCAAACGCACAGGCAATGGTTATCAAGATATCCCATGATATATATTTTGTATATTTACGTGCCGGAAAAAGTTTGGTCCATGCCATTATCACAGTCGTTACAGCTGCAAAAAAGAACATATCAAGATCAATACCGGGAAGTAATTCTTCCATAAAAGGCAACTCTCCTACTGTTGCTCCCACAATCATCAGCACCAATAAAGTCAATGCAAACCAACGTTTCTTTCTCCCGGCTTTCGGCTCGGTATCTTTGCCATTGGCCAATAACACGAATACAGAAGAATCTCCCCATGTAGAGATAAATGAATCATCCGCCCATAGCACCAACGTATCTCCCTCATGAAACTTCACCCGTGACAGATTCTCTACAATACTAACTCCGCTTCGTTTTATTTCTTTTACTTCAGCACCATAATGACGGACAAAATTAAAATCCCCCACCCTTTTATTGATACCCGGGAAACGAGCACCTATCACCGCTTCAACACGATGAAAAGAAGACGCATCCGCTTCCCCATGTTCGTCGCCTACCGTGTCTTTCCGGACCTCCGGCAACAACCTGGAAGAAAAAAACAACAAATAAACAATTCCTGCCAAAGCAATGAAAATGCCCACCCGGCCTAATTCAAACATACCAAAGCCCTTATATCCGGCATCTAAAATCATACCATCCACCACCAGATTAGTAGAAGTCCCGATAAGCGTACACATTCCCCCCAGTATGGTAGCATATGAAAGAGGGATCAAGAATTTAGTTGCCGGAATGCGGACAGATTCCGCCCAACGTTTAATAATAGGAGCAAAAATCACAACCACCGGCGTATTATTGAGAAAAGCAGAAACAAAAGAAATAGCGGGCAGCATACGTGCCTGCGCCTTCATGACCGTTGTCTTCTCTTGAGGCAGAAGTTTCTTTATCAACTGTCCCAACGCTCCCGATTGCCGGACTCCTTCACTGATCAGGAAAAGCAACGCTACGGTAATCATCCCTTTATTACTGAATCCCTCCAACATCTCTTTCGGAGTCAATATACCGAAACAAAGAAAGAGTACAGTAACAGAGAACAGAATCATTCCGGGACGCATTTTATCAAGGACTAATGCAGTCACCATCCCTATTAATCCCAAAAACACAATAATCATTTCGAATGTCAGCATCGTTTCCGGATATTAATTTCGTTTAACGACAAACCAAGGATTCAGCAAGTCCGGCTTGTTATATTTCAACGGTTCTTCTTTTCCCGCCTGATATATTTCTGCTCCGGATGCCTTGGCTATGGCATGACCGGCAGCCGTATCCCACTCCATGGTAGGAGCAAAACGGGGATATTCATCGGCCAGTCCCTCACACACTTTGCAAATCTTGATGGAACTGCCTACAGACACCAACTCCACATGAGGGTATATCTTTCGCTTTTCCTCAATATACTCTTCCGTTTCGGCCGACAGATGGGAACGGGAAGCAACAATGACAAAAACTTCATTTGTTTCGGCACAGGGCATACGAAATGCCGATGCCTTCATTTCTTCCAGTGAACGGCCTGCACGTCCGGTCACTCCTTCCATTTTATAAGCGCCGGTTGCCACTTCACCCCAATAAAGCGTTTCTTTGACAGGAACATAAATCACTCCAAAAACAGGAACTCCTTCTTTTACCAAAGCAATATTGACAGTAAATTCCCCATTCCGTTTTATAAATTCCTTTGTTCCATCCAAGGGATCGACTATCCACAACGTATCCCATTGCGCCCGTTTCTCGTAAGGCAAATGCTTTCCTTCCTCACTCAATACCGGATAGTCTGTTTCCTGCAAATAAGTCATAATGGTTTCATGCGCCTTACGGTCTGCAAGAGTCAGTGGAGAATTATCGGCTTTCCTTTCAACCTGAAAATCAGAAGAAGGATCATTATAAACGTTCAGAATTTCCTTACCGGCAGCTAAAGCCGCATCCATCGCTTTTAATATATATTCAGTCTGCATAGTGTTTACTTCCATTAAAATGCTTCTGTCATATTGAAATAGAACAAACTTTGATCATTGGCAAAATTACGTCCGAAATCCAGACGTACATTCATACGCGGCTGCACCTCGATACGAAGTCCCACACCGGCATTAGGAAGCACTCCTTCAATCTTACCCATGGTAGGCCCCATAAAACCGCACCCTCCCCATGCAACAAAACCCAAATGATGCAACATACGCTTTACCCATGTACTTTTATCCGTATTGAACATCTGACGATATTCGGCAAGCACCACATGAGAGGATTTATCACGATACTGCCCCATATAATATCCACGAAGATCAAAAGGAGTGCCACTTAAAGCATATTGGTTCATAGGAACATCCCCAAACACATTCTTGGTTTGGGCAGTCCAAGCTATAACTTTTCTATTTCCTACCTTTTTGTATTGGCGGTAGTCCACTTCCAAGCGGTAGAAGTTATTATCTCCTCCCAAAAACTTCTGGTACATCAGCCCACGAAAATCCAGATAAATGCCTTTATAAGCATTGGCAGGAATATCCCGGCTGTCATAAGTCAGCAGAAATCCCACTCCCGAACTGAAATTGGAATATCCGTGAGCAGTGCCTCCCAACCTTTTGTAATCAGGCTGATCTACCAAATACTTGGCAGGCTCGGATATTTTATCATAACTCAAGTCAATCTGGGGACCGGCAAAGAAATTACTTTTACCCAAACGGAATAAAAACCACGGATTAATCTGGAAACCGCTATAACGATATTCACTGGTAGAGTCACTGCGCTCATAATGCTTATTGGTAGCATAGCCGATACCATAAAAATTCTCCAATGTATTCTTGTAAGTGAATTTTCCAAAAATACGGAATTTATCATTTTTGAAAAACAACTGAGGCTTCACCATCAGATTCAAGCCCCCCTCGAACATTACCGCAACAGCCATCGGCAACACAGAACGTTTCTGCAAGGTATCCGACGGATTCATACGAAATGTAACAAGAGCACTACCTCCTATTAACGCACCAAAGTCCGGAGTATAACTCGGTCCTCCCAATATATTATAATGTATATTGCGCTTAGCCACCTTCCGGCGTCTTAATTCTTTTTTTGTAAAGTTGATGGATGGTGGTATCCTCAGGATTACTACCTATGTCACTTCCTTGTGCCGCCATATTCAAAGAACAAAGCAGGCACAGGACCAAGCTAAGTAATGTTATTTTCATATAATAGTTTATTGTCTGCCCAAAGTCCTTACTCAAAAAAACTTTCTACGGCAAATGAGTTTTCAAAAGTACAAAAGTCCTGCCAAAGAATAACGGTGTGTTGAATTTGTTTTTATTTAGTTCAAGAATCTTCACGTTCTTTATAATGTAACAATGTGTCAATATGCCAATGTGTCAATTACCATGCGGACATAGAGCAGCACATTGGCAAACCAGCACATTGGCAAATTATTTAAACAGTTTTTCCAAATCATCCTCATTAATCACGGAAAGAACCGTTTTACCATCCGGAGTATAATTAGGAGTAGCCACAGCAAACAAGCCATCCACCAAACCTGTCATTTCCTCATTCGTCAACACTTGTCCGGGAACAATTGCCGCCGCTTTAGCCAAAGTCAATGCCAGAATACTCTGCACCTCTTCTTTTACCTTGCCACCTTTTTCCATAGCTGTATGCACCATATTTTGGATCAAGTCTATCGGGTTAAGGCCTTCAATACCTGCAGGAACACCGTTTATGGCATAACTTCCTCCTCCCAAATCAGTCAGTTCAAATCCCAGGAAAGACAAGTCTTCCATAATTTCCTGCAAAATAGCCACTTCGGAAAGCGGAAACTGCACAATATCCGGAAACAGCATTCCTTGAGAAACACCTTGACGACGACTTATCTGGTCTATATACTTGTCATATAAAATACGGATATGGGCACGCTGCTGATCAATGATCATTAAGCCGGACTTTACAGAAGTCAAAATAAAACGTCCTTTAAACTGATAATGCTGGCCAGATTTCTCACTGACTGAAGAGTCCTCCACATGATCATACAATCCGGGATTTTCCTCCGCAGGAGAAGCCTCTTCCGCCCTATAATCATTCTCGTCAGGATGAAAGTTTTGAGAAGAAGCATGACGTTCCAGCCCCGCATACAGTTGTTCCCAGTCCTTACTAGGCTTTGAATAAGAAGAGGGAGGAGCAGCCGAAACATTAAAAGGATTATAATCAGGATTATAAGTCGTCTTTGGTGGCTGTATACCAGTGTATGGAGATGCATCAAAGGCTGGAATATCCGGCATTCCCTCCGTATCAAAATCAATGGAAGGTACCGCATTGAACTTACCTAGAGTTTCTTTCACGGCAGCTGCCAATATCTGCCAGATGGCTTGCTCGTTCTCAAACTTTATCTCTGTTTTAGTAGGATGTATGTTCACATCAATATTAGCAGGATCCACCTCAAAATAAATGAAATAAGATACTTGCTCACCCACGGGAACCAACTGCTCGTATGCATCCATGATAGCCTTATGAAAATAAGGATGGCGCATATATCGCCCGTTTACAAAGAAATATTGGCGGGCTCCTTTCTTACGGGCTGTTTCAGGTTTTCCTACAAACCCGGAAACACGGACCATTGTAGTATCTACATCCAGCGATAACAACTCCTGATTTATTTTCTTTCCGAAAACTCCCATGATACGCTGGCGCAACTGAAGTGCAGGAAGATTGAACAGTTCCGCCCCATTATGATGCAAAGTGAAAGACACCTCCGGATTAACCAATACAATCCGTTCAAACTCCGTCAATATATTACTCAGTTCCGTCTGGTTCGACTTCAGGAACTTACGACGCGCCGGCACATTAAAGAATAAATTCTTCACACTGAAGCTACTGCCTTTCGGGCAAGAAACCGCCTCCTGTCCCTCTACCTTGGAGCCGGATATCGTCAACATCGTTCCCAATTCCTCCCCTTCCATACGAGTACGAAGCTCCACCTGAGCCACAGCAGCAATAGAAGCCAAAGCCTCTCCACGAAATCCCATGGTATGCAAAGCAAACAAATCAGCAGCTTCACGAATTTTAGAAGTCGCATGGCGCTCAAAAGACAAACGTGCATCTGTTTCCGACATACCTTTTCCATCATCAATCACCTGAATGGAAGTCTTTCCTGCATCCACTACCAACACGTCAACGTGCTGAGCACCTGCGTCGATAGCATTCTCCACCAATTCTTTAATCACTGATGCAGGACGCTGAATCACCTCTCCCGCTGCTATCTGATTGGCAACGGAATCCGGCAGCAAACGGATAATATCGCTCATATATCTTATAAACTTACGTAATTAAAAAGTAAACTCACCGGTCACCAGGTAATGCAGAATATACAACAAAACCAAAATGGCCACAAACAAAGCTCCATAAGTCATCGGCTTACGCCCGCTTTCTTTTCTGCGTTTTAAATGCTTGGTACCTTGAACGAACTTTCCACGGATATCTTCCGGAGAAAATTCTTTGGGAGGAAGCATACCCAACTCGCGTTTGGCTTTCTCCTCCAGTTTTTGCAGCTTCTCCTTCCGTTCATCCACATAAATATATTGATGGTTGAAACGGCGGGGCTTTTCCATCTTAAACATTCCCATAGCTATTTCTTTTTATTAAATAAATTATGATTGGGCAAAGGAACAGCGCTCCGGTTACTCTTCTTCAACCCCTGACCGGCTTTCTTTCCACGCCACTTAAAGATATCCTCTTTATCAAGCGGACGGATATAGTCAAACCACACAAAGTTATCCAACTTCATCTTCTCCGGCGGACGTTGGAGCATAGGATAAAGAGTACCGTTCGATTTCGGACTCATAATCATTTTTTTCATCTTCCGGTTTTCCAGAAACATATTCAGCAGACTGGTTTCAGAAACATTCATTCCAATCAGTGTACTGTCGCTTTCCATCGGATAATATACCAGACGAACCGAACCGATCACATCTACTTTGCGCATCTCACCGCCTTGAAACCAAGCCTTCATCTCTTTTCCTGTCACCTGATTATAACTAGTAGAATCCAGTTGTTCTACAGACAAAGCCTGATTCTGAATATGTGCCCAGTCTATCGTACTGTCATTCATATAAATCATGATTTTCTCTCCCAGCAACTGCTGGTTGTTATTCCACAGTATAGGGTCATAATACATGGTCAGGCAGCTATCCTTGGAGGAAAAGACCAACGAATCGCATACCCCCTGCACATCCGTGCGATACATACGTACTTTATGATACGCCCGCGTTTCCCGGAACATAGAATCAGTATTCAAATAGTAGGTATACATTTGCAATGTATCGGCATGCATAAACAAGCTGTCACCTTGTGAATAATCCACTGCCACCGCTTTTTTAGTAGCAAAAGCATACTTGGTCAATTCATTATAATAACAATAATCACCAGTCAGCATATTCTTGTTTACAGTATCTGTCATGATCACATTATCAAACGCCTCCCCGTATCCTTTTACACGATCATAAAACAGACTGTCTCCAGTCAAACGCTTCCCCTCATTGGTCAGCACGGACCGGTCCAACAATTCCGCCTGCCCTATCTGAGTATTATAAAAGCCCAATTCCGAATAAATATGGTTAGCATCACTGACAATATCGGACGGACCAAGGATATTGGCTATTTTGGTTGCTGTGCTGTATCGTAATGTATCGGAAGTCAAAGTAAACTTAGGATTGACCAACTTCACATCATAATTGAACACAGATATTTTGGTAGCCGGACTATATTCCCCCCATTCCGAAGTCAATACATTCTCCTCGTCCATCAATGTCCCGCCATCAAAGTAATATCCCAAATTATAAATACGATCGTAGTTCAGGCTATCCGTCAACAAAGTCGTATTCTTGTTTTCCATGCGTACATTATAGCGTACCTGGGCAATCTGGGTATTTCCGTCATAAAACAAATAGTCCCCATACAGAAACAAGGTATCCCCCTGCACCATCTTCACATTGTCAAAAGCTTCCAGCGAATTCGTTTTCTCATAGAAACAGGCACTGTCACAATACATATATACACTGTCGTGACGGAACGCAACGTTTCCAATCAGAATCTGTGCATCCGGGTCCGGATTCAACGGACTTTTCTTCAACACATCCGAATGCAACAGATACACCTTGCTTTTAGCCGGTTTCTGTTCCCCTTTTTTAGCCGGTCTCACCTGAGCCAGCAAGCAAAAGCCGAACAGGCACAGGACACTTACCACAAGTATCCTATGCCTGCCCGAAGAGTATTTATTCTTTCTTTTTCCAAGCATATACTTTATACACTACATTATTTCTTTACCCAACCCGGATATTTGAAATCGCATTTCTGCCACTTCTCATTAATACGCACGTAGGTATGTTTTTGTTTATCCCTGATCCACTTATCAAGTTTTTCTTCGCTGCGTTTTTCCATCACGATGCCTTTCAGCCGTTGGTAGTCTTCCGTTATGGTTGCCTTATGCCCGTTCAAGCGGGTTTTCAATTTCACGATAGCGCAAATTTCCTTTCCTTTTGCATTAATCATGGTAAAAGGTTTGGAAATTTCCCCCACATTCATGCCTTCCACCATCTTTGCAGCCTCTTGTGACACCTGTGCCAATTGTTGCATTTCAAAACGCGCCGTACCAGTCTGCGGATTCGCCATCAAACCATGGTTATTACGCGTGTCCTTATCGTGAGAGATATAAGTAGCGGCATCATCAAAAGTAAATTTCTCATTACGGATATCATTGGCAATAGAATCCAGACGTAACAAGGCTGCTTCCAGATCTTTTTCATCCACTTTCGGTTTTAACAAGATATGGCGGGTATTGATACGGTCACCACGTTTTTCGATCAACTGGATAATATGGAAGCCGAATTCAGACTCCACAATCTTGGATACCTTGTTAGGATCTTGCAGATTGAATGCCACATTCGCATATTCAGGTACCAGCTCAGCCCTGCCCATAAAGCCGAGTTCACCACCACGGCGGCGCGAACCTTCATCTTCCGAATACAGACGTGCCAAAGTGGAGAAAGCTATTTCACCGGAAGTAACACGTTCCGTATAGTCACGCAAAGTCTTCTTCACACGCTCAATTTCTTCCTGCGGAATCTTAGGTTCCATAGTAATGATCTGCACTTCTACCTGAGTAGGAATAAAAGGAATACTGTCTTGAGGAAGATCCTTGAAATAACGACGGACTTCGGCCGGAGTAATCTTGATATCCCCCACAATCTGCTGCTGCATTTTCTGCACCGTTTTTCCATCACGTATATTCTCGCGGAGCATTTCGCGTATTTGTGTAGAAGTCTTATTATAATATTCTTCTACTTTTTCCTTAGAACCAATCTGATCAATCAGCCAATTTGTACGTCTTTCCACATCACTGATAATTTCCTGTTCGGAAACCTCAATACTATCAATAGCAGCCTGATGAAGAAACAATTTCTGGATGGCAAGCTGCTCCGGAATAATACAATACGGATCACCGTCAAACTTGCGGCCTTCATACTGGGCATTCAGACGTTCATTCTCCACGTCCGATTTTAGAATGGCCTCATCACCTACTACCCATACAACCTCGTCTATCACATTGTCTTGCCCGTATACTGAAACAACGGCAAACAGCATCAGCATCAGTGCATAAACTTTGGTACACATCAATTTATTCATTTGAATTCAAATAATAGTAATTAATCTTGTTCCTGTCCGAAGCGTGTCGGTATAACTCTTCTTTGACTTTATTTATAAATTCAACCCGCTTCAGGTTTATTAAAATCTCCTTAATTTCCGTTTTTGCAAAATCCAGCGGCCTCTGTTGGTCCTTACCCAAGAATTCCTCTACATGCAGGAAATAACAAAACGCCGTGTCTTTTACCTCTATATTCCGGTTCTTGTCCAAATAGTTCTCATCCGTATCAAGCGCTTTCAAAGGTATTTTGACAGCAATATCGGACAATGGCATCCAACGGTCATAAAAATAATCATAGCTCACCGCATTGCGCAAACTGTATTTTTCCAGGCTCTCAATAGCATCCCGGTTATTTTTTTTATACCATTTGCGTACACTTGCCAAATCCTGAGAATGAAGAGGAACTTTTATAAACAGCCCTTTCACAAAAGGATGTTCTGTATGAAACAACTCCTTGTTTTTCTCATAATAAGCGCTGATTTCCTCATCACTTATCTCATTGGCCAGTTTCTGATTAACCAGTTCCTCCTGATACGTATGCATGATCAATGCCCTGCGATAGTTCTCCACTAACTTGGCAATCTTTGCATTATCAGGAATATTTCCTTCCGCTTTATCAAAAAGCAGCACATCCTCCACCCAGTTTTTTATATAGTGCTCGGCAAACAAGACACTATCGTCTTTTGAAATATGGAAAGGCAACGCCGCCTGCAAATCTTCTTTATAGAGATATTCACCAGCAACTTCCACTAAAGGAGTCCTCCCCTTATGGTCGTGCTCCTGGCCGCATCCCGACAAAGCACCTGCTATAACAAGTAACACCCCCCAGTTTTTCACGATATTCATATAACATTAAAATAGTGAACGAAGATACTGCAATAATTAATTACTTCCGTTATTATTAACTGTTTTTAAAACCTCTTGGTTAATTTCAACCTTATATTTCCGCTTCAAATCTTTCAACCAGGCATCCTCATAGACAGTCAGATAATCCTTGACAACCGCTTCTCTTACATCCTCATAACTTTCAGGACCTTTCTTTAACTTCTTTCCCATCACAAAAGTATAAGGTAAATCCGGCTCAGGCTGAAAGCTACCGCATTTAAAGACCAATTTATCAATATACCTGTTGGTCCCTATCTGAAAGACACCTGCTTCCATACGAACTTTGGAGGAAGCATCATCTCCAGTCAGTGTATGTAATATATCTTTCCACTGGGATACCGGTTTTTTTTTCAATTGTTTCTTAATAGCTGAAGCCGTTTTTCTATCTTTACAATGAATCACTGCTCCCCGATAATGCGGCAATTCCCAGGCATAGTCTGATTTATGTTGCTTGAAGAAGCGTTCCAGGTCATCCTCATTCCAGGCTTCATCACCCGATTGATATTTTTGCGACAAATAAGCCGCAAGCAAACCATCCTGCAATTCCTGCACCCGGAACTCCAGTTCTTCCTTCTGTTCTGCAGAAAGCTCCTTCCATGTACAATTGCCATTCTTCTCCAGATAATTCAATAACTGTTCCCGTTTTTCTTCAAAACTGACACCCTGCCTGCGGTCTATCCATTTCACTATATGAATGCCCATAGGTGAATAAAAAGGAGCTGAAATCTTATTTCTTTCCAAAGATTCCAGTTTGTCTATCCATTCCTGCATATTCTTGTTCACAGGCATCCACGGCAACACTCCTCCCACATTTTTACAAGCTTCATCATCCGAGTACCGGCGGGCCAGCGTTGCAAAATCCGCGCCTTCCCGCAATGCTTCATAAACCGAATCCATTTGCTGCCGCACCCTCATTTCCTCCTGACGGCTTGCATTCTGGGATAAATATTTGCTAATATGGGCAATTTTGATCCAATCATTTGCCTGCAAACGTTGTTCACCTTGCAGGTATAACCGGCGGGCAGCCTGTTCCTCCTTTTCTGCATCTGCCAAATAAGTTCTTAAAAGTTTGCCCCGATACCAGTCCACCTGCCTGCGGAAAACAGACAACGTATCTATTCCCATATCATGTGCATAGCGTACTTTTAATTTATAGTTGATAAAAGAAGGTAGAAAAGAAAGCGGGGTCCGATGAGAAGATTTACGAAAATAATATTCAAACTCGGAACGTTTTACAGGTTCACCGTCAATAGATAACACAACTTCTCCTTGCGCCCGCATTTCCAACGCGAACACAAGGAGAAGTGACAGAATACCGACCATTCTATGCGGCATCATTCATACATTTTATTGAGGACGGCTGTAGTTAGGAGCCTCGCTGGTTATGGCCACATCATGCGGATGACTTTCCAATACACCTGCGTTAGTAATACGGGTGAATTTGGCATCATGCAATTGTTCTATATTAGCAGCGCCACAATATCCCATTCCCGCACGAAGACCACCTACCAGCTGGTAAATCACTTCATACAAAGTACCTTTATAAGGTACACGGGCTGCAATACCTTCCGGAACCAGTTTCTTCACATCGGCAGTTCCGCTCTGGAAATAACGATCCTTCGAGCCGTTCTCCATCGCTTCCAAAGATCCCATTCCACGATAAGATTTGAATTTACGTCCGTTAAAGATAATCGTATCACCCGGTGACTCTTCCGTTCCGGCAACCAATGAACCGATCATTACACTATAACCGCCGGCAGCCAAAGCTTTTACCACATCCCCCGAATAACGCAAGCCACCATCAGCAATCAAGGGTATACCTGTACCTTTCAGCGCCTTGGCAACATCATAAACGGCAGAAAGCTGGGGAACACCCACACCGGCAACCACACGGGTAGTACAGATAGAACCCGGACCGATACCGACCTTCACACCATCCGCACCGGCTTCCACCAACATTTTGGCAGCTTCGCCCGTAGCGATATTACCTACCACAATATCAATATTCGGGAAACGTTTCTTAGCTTCTTTCAATTTTTCGATCACATACATGGAGTGGCCATGAGCCGTATCAATAACGATTGCATCCGCACCGGCATCAACCAAGGCCTGCATACGGTCCAGCGTATCGGCAGTAACCCCTACACCGGCAGCCACACGCAAACGTCCTTTGGCATCCTTGCAAGCCATCGGTTTATCTTTCGCTTTTGTAATATCTTTATAAGTAATAAGACCTACCAGTTTACCTTCCTTATCCACCACCGGCAACTTTTCAATCTTATGCTCTTGCAGAATCCGTGAGGCAGCCTCCATGTCAGTGGACTGGTTGGTAGTGACAATATTCTCCTTCGTCATTACCTCATCAATACGTTTGTCCATATCCTTCTCAAAACGAAGGTCACGGTTCGTCACAATACCTACCAAATATCTTTCATCGTCTACTACAGGGATACCGCCGATTCTATATTCAGACATCAACGCAAGTGCATCTCTCACAGTAGATCCTCTCTTGATAGTCACAGGATCATAAATCATACCGTTTTCCGCACGTTTCACTATGGCTACCTGACGTGCCTGCTCTTCGATAGACATGTTTTTGTGAATCACACCGATTCCCCCTTCACGGGCAATGGCAATGGCCATTTTCGCTTCTGTAACCGTATCCATAGCGGCAGTCACAAAAGGGACTTTCAACTCGATGTTGCGTGAGAACTTAGTCGTGAGTTCGACTGTTTTTGGTAAAACTTCAGAATAGGCGGGGATCAACAATACATCGTCGTAGGTTAATCCGTCCATTACGATTTTATCTGCAATAAATGACATAGGGCTTTATGCGTTTAGATTTTATTGCGTGCAAATATACGCATTTTATTCAATATGGGAAAACGATAGAATATTTTTTTGCTAAGAGAATACGAAATTTTGCAGAAATAAAAAGAATCAGTCCCCCAAATGGCTCACATAAAACAATTACAAAAAACAGGGAGTTCATGAAACAAATGAAGCGCTTTTATTCTTCAGGTCCAGTGTTTTTCATTAAATTTGTACTTTGAACAAAAGAAACAAAAGAAACAAAAGAAACATGGAAAAACAACCGCAATTTCCCTTTGCACCCAAAGACTTCGCACGCTGCCTTAACGCCACATGCCCCCGTTCCCAAAACTGCCTGAGACGAACTGCCGCCCTGCAGGATACGGATGAACATCTATTTCTCAAAGTGGTAAACCCGCTCCGTTATCCCAAGGAGGGTGAAGAATGTGAACTGTTCCGTTCCACCGACAAAGTGCGGATGGCATGGGGAGTCACCCACCTGCTGGACAATGTGCCCTACAAAGAAGGCAGCCTGCTGCGCAATATGATCATCAACCACCTGGGCAGAAGCCAGTATTACCGGTGCTTCCGCAAGGAACGCCCTTTTGCGCCACAAGACCAACAGACCATTCGCATGCTGTTCCGCCAGAGAGGCATCAGCGAAGAGCCGTCATTCGACTACTACACAAATGAATTTAACTGGTAATATCCGTCACACTGTCACAGCCGCATGCAACACATTGTACGACAATAGTTTACCACTATGACAGATGGTGTAACGGATGGTGTGACGGACTTTTATCTGTCACACCGCCGCCTCCGGATCTCATCATGCCCTTACCAGCTGATACACAGTGCCTTTACGTGTATGCCGTGAAGGAATACCCTGTTTCCTCAAAATTCGTCCGAATGCCGCCACCCTCTTGGCGTTCAATGGAATATCCACTTCCTGATGCAATATCTTCAATATTTCGGCAGGCGCCATCCACTCGCCCTCTTCCCCCGCTTCCGCCATGCGGAAATAACGGAAAAGGAACTGCTCTTCAGGAGAATATTGCTGAAATTCGCGGTTCGCCTCCGTCATGACATACTCGTCCGCATCATTAAACCAGTAACGCTCACCGTGCGCCAGCTCGTGCATGGCCTGTGCATACAACTGATCGTAGTCTATGGGACGCGAGGTATCAATCACCCCCTTCACCTCAATGCTGATGAAGCGGCGGCTGCCCGAAGGATCGGTCAGCAAATCCTTGTGGTTACTGGTGGCAATGAACGAAGCATAGCGGCGCATCTCCACCACCGATGTGCCGTAAGGCCGGCGCGCATTCACCACCGGCTTTTGCAGAATGTGCTTCAAGAATCCCTGTTGTGTGGCGCTCACCTGGTCGAACTCGTCAATATTGATCAGCGCGAATCGATTCAGGCTTAGTTCGACATCTTTCTTGCGTGAGAAATCGAGGCTGTCCGTATAGTAGGAGCATTCGGAAGGCGGCATGATGCTGCGGCAAAAGGTGGACTTGCGCGTTCCCTGCGCTCCCACCAGCAGGGGCGAAACACTGTTGGCATAGCGCTTGTCCATCCCCCGCCAATGAGCCACCATGTTCAGAAACCAGCGATGGAACAATTCGGGCCAATGCGGATTGTCACAAGGTACGGTCTGCGCCAACGGACGGATGCGGTCGCGTCCGTCCCACTCCGGAAGGTTGAACAAAAAATCCTCCAGCGGATTATACACCGGCACACGATTGGAATACACATAGCGGCTGATATCCCTGTCCCACAGGGGGATACCTTCGGCCTGTGCATCCAGGGCGATGCTGTTCAGCGCACGCTTGTCCACCGGCTGAAAGCGGAAGCAGAAGGAATGCCGCTCGCGGAACTCCGCCTCTCCGGTCTGCACGTTAAAGCGAAATTCATAACGTCTTTTCATAAACTCGGCAATGAGGACCGACAATTGCTGCTCACGGCTCAAAGCGCATTTGCTTCCGAAATCCTGACGCCGGCTGTACACATTCCGCACCACCTGACGCACCAGTTCCAACGGTTTGCGTACAAAATGACGGAAACGCGCCCTGCTGACCACCGCTTCCTCCGGAATGCCCGACCGGAAACAGTTCAACGCCAGTTGCGAAAGAAGGGTATCCCAGCTATAGGAGGACTTTTCATCGGCCGGATCGGGCTTATCCAAATCAATGTAAGCCTGCCTCAAGGCCGCCTCGAACAGCATGGAGAGCGCATCTGCCGTTTCATAACTCCCCAAGGCACGTTCCAAAGGACGCTGGCCGGAGACAGCAGGTTCGGTATGCAAGGCCATTTCATCGGGCATCCCCATAGGCTGTGACAGGTAGAACTGCACGGAGTCCGGCCGGTAAAGCACATCGGGGTCATAGGAAAGGCGTGAATATTGTTCCAGGAAAGGTTCCTTGGGACGGATATCGAATGACAACTGGGGCTGGTAGCACTTCACCGCCATGATGTAGGCATGAGCATGAAACGCTTCCGCCTCCGCACGGGTAAGGGGCAGCGTATTGTCGGGTCGGGTGAAAGCCACCAGGATTTTCACCGAATGTCCGCTGGCGCCCATAAAGGCGCACCGCGTCTGCGGCAACTTCCATGCCTCCCGTTTCACCTGCTCCACTTCCGCCCTGCCCGCCAAGGGGCCTACGGTCAGTTCCACCAATCCGTTATAAGCCTTCATGCACTGTCCGCCCTCCGTCTTGCGGAACTCGGCGGCAGGCATCATCTTGGGCAGTTTGTCCGCCGCCTCGCAATGGTCGCCGGGGAGGACATGGCGCAACTGGCTTCTGAACATGGTGACGGGACAGGTTTTCACTTCCTCTTTCATTCTCTCTACCCATGCATCCAGTGTAAGAGTGCTCTGGGTTACATGGTTTCCGCCGTCGCGTACCTGGGTAATCTTTATCATTTATCGTGTATTTATTCGTTTTTTCCAATCTATAAAGATACGGATAAAATCGGGAAACAAAGCAATATACAGGAAGGTTTCTTTCAAAAAAAAGGACGCGAAGGGTACAGGAATTTCCGATAGGGAGGTGAAGCGGAAAGATATTGAAGGAATGCATTCGCGACAGGTATAATCCAGACCATTATATGCTATGATACAATGTATTGCACCATTTGGAACAATGAGTTTTTCTAATAGAAACCATTAATTCTAGCGCATGGTACAACCTGTCTTTACATATAGGAATAAATTGTTCCACTGATAGGAATAATTTGTTCCATTAGCATGAAACTATTTGTTCCACTGGACGGAACAAACTATTCCACTGGGTGAAACTACCCACATCATGCATGTAAAAAGAGGCTGTAGCATATGTGCAAGATTGACAAAAGTCTGTCACCGTATCCGTCACCATCGCAACACGTTGTAATTCAAGCGCATAAACTGCTGTGTGACAGATGTGACGGATGTGACAGTTTAGATTTCTCATAATACCAAATTTAAGGTTTATGCAAATACAACGGATATTTTCTCCCGAAACAAGAATATGCTATAAAAACATATGAAAAGCCGGACAAACATCTCTGTCGCCCGGCTTTTTTATTATCAAAACAATCAAAGAAGCATCAATTTGCCATTTCAGAAATAAACTTGATGCGGACCAACCGGATTTCATCCTCCGTATAGTCATCACCCAATTCATCCATCGCGTCATCTATTTTGTCTGTTGTAGACTCCTTGAAGTAATCATAAATATCGTTCAAATGGTCTTCATCCATAATTTCCTCCAGGAAGTAATCAATATTCAGCTTGGTTCCTGAATAAACAATAGCCTCCACTTCATCCAATAATTCACCGAACTCCAACCCCTTTGACACTGCAATGTCGTCCAAGGCTACCTTCCGGTCAATAGCCTGAATGATGGATACCTTCAGTTTGGATTTATTGGCCACCGTACGGACACGCAAATCCTCCGGACGCTCTATTTCATTTTCCTCACAATGCTTCTTTATCAATACACAGAACTCCTGGCCATAACGTTTTGCCTTTCCGGCACCTACGCCCGGAATATTCTGCAATTCTTCCAAAGTCACCGGATAAATGGTAGCCATCGCCTCCAAAGAAGGATCCTGGAAAATAACATACGGCGGCACATCCAGTTTCTTGGACAGCTTCTTACGCAAATCCTTCAACATAGAGTAAAGCACGGGGTCTACTGCACAAGAGGCACCTCCCCGAACCGGAGTTTCTTCTTCCTCCTCCTCAAAATCATTGTCTTCAACAATCTTGAAGGATTTCGGTTTTTTCAAGAATTTATGTCCTTCAGGGGTAACCTTCAACAGACCGTAATTCTCTACGTCTTTACTTAAATAACCCGCTATCAAAGCCTGACGAATGACAGCATTCCACATTTTTTCTTCTTCTCCCATGCCTGAACCGAATACTTCCAGTTCTTCATGTTTATGAGCAAGTACTTCTGACGTTTCCTTACCCAAAAGAATATCAATTATATAATCTGCTTTAAAGTTTTCTTTCACTGCTATGATTGCTTCAATCACAGCGCATAATGAATCCTGAGCCTCCACTTGCTTTTTAGGATTTAAACAGTTATCACAATTTCCACAATTCTCCTCTGTATATTCTTCCCCAAAATAATGTAACAATGATTTACGACGGCATATAGAAGACTCTGCGTATGCAGCTGTTTCCAACAGCAACTGTTTACCGATTTCCTGCTCTGCCACGGGCTTTCCCTGCATAAACTTCTCCAGCTTCTGCAAGTCCTTGTTGGAATAGAACGTAATACACTGACCTTCCCCTCCGTCACGACCGGCTCTCCCCGTTTCCTGATAATAACCTTCCAGACTTTTCGGAATATCATAATGTATCACAAAGCGCACATCGGGCTTATCAATTCCCATTCCAAAAGCGATGGTAGCTACAATCACATCTATATCCTCTTTCAGGAACCCGTCTTGATTGGCTGTGCGTGTAGCAGAATCCATTCCGGCATGATAAGCACGCGCATTGATTCCGTTAGCTTGAAGCACTTCGGCCAATTCTTCCACCTTCTTACGGCTCAAACAGTAGATAATACCTGATTTACCAGGATTAGCCTTGATAAACTTGATAATATCCCTGTCAATATTATTTGTCTTCGAGCGCACTTCATAATACAGGTTCGGGCGATTGAAAGAGGACTTGAACTCCTGCGCATCCTGCATACCCAGATTTTTTTGAATATCCATACGCACTTTCGGAGTTGCAGTAGCAGTAAGGGCAATCACCGGCGCCTTTCCTATTTCATTAATAATAGGACGGATGCGACGGTACTCCGGACGGAAGTCATGCCCCCATTCCGAAATACAGTGTGCTTCATCCACCGCATAAAATGAGATCTTCACTCCTTTCAGGAAATCTACATTCTCCTCCTTTGTCAAGGATTCGGGAGCTACGTAGAGCAATTTGGTTTTGCCGCTCAGGATATCCGATTTAACCTGGTCTATAGCCGATTTGTTCAATGACGAATTTATAAAGTGTGCTACTCCGTCTTCCTCACTGAAATTACGCATGGCATCCACCTGATTCTTCATCAATGCAATTAAAGGAGATATAACGATTGCTGTTCCATCCATGATAAGGGATGGCAACTGATAGCATAACGATTTACCACCGCCCGTAGGCATCAAAACAAATGTATCATTTCCGGCAAGCAGATTACGGATAATCGCTTCCTGATTACCTTTGAAAGTATCAAATCCAAAATACTTTTTAATGCGTCCGTTAAATTTATATTCTCCGTCATTGTATCAATAGTTGTTCACGGTTTTCCCGATTTCTTGTTTTACATCTTTTGTTGCCTAACAAAGTTATAAACAAGTTCTCAAATTACACGAATATTTCGGGTAATATTTTTCAGAAGAATTGCATTTTTTCTTTCTCTCTCCCTTTATATCTTGATACTAAGCTGTTTGCATTCGCGAAATATTTGCCTTTCCCATCTGCTGTTTTGCAAAATCAAGTGTCACTTCGTACTTTTTCGCTTTCTGAGAGGGAATTTCAAACATAACGTCCATCATGATCGTTTCCACAATGGAACGTAATCCGCGTGCTCCTAACTTATACTCAATAGCTTTGTCTACAATATACTCGAATACTTCGGGTTGAAACTCCAGCTTGACCCCATCCATTTCAAATAATTTAACATACTGTTTGATAATGGAATTCTTCGGTTCCGTCAAGATATTGCGCAAAGCGGTTCTATCCAACGGATTCAGATAAGTCAAGATGGGCAGACGGCCTATGATTTCAGGAATCAGCCCGAATGATTTCAAATCCTGAGGGGCAATATATTGCATCAAGTTGCCGCGATCTATCTTCACCACGTCCTTTGCCGCGCTATAACCTACCACATGCGTATTCAAACGTTGCGCAATTTTGCGTTCAATACCATCAAATGCCCCACCACAAATAAACAGAATGTTTTTCGTATTGACCGGAATCATTTTCTGGTCGGGGTGTTTACGTCCTCCCTGAGGTGGTACATTCACGATAGATCCTTCCAGCAGTTTCAACAGACCTTGTTGTACACCTTCACCACTTACATCACGAGTAATGGAGGGGTTATCTCCTTTACGGGCAATCTTGTCAATCTCATCAATAAATACGATGCCTCTTTCAGCTTCCGCCACATTATAATCCGCTACTTGAAGCAGACGGGTTAAAAGACTCTCAATATCTTCACCCACATATCCGGCCTCTGTCAGCACGGTGGCGTCAACAATGGTAAACGGCACATGCAATAATTTGGCAATAGTGCGTGCCAGCAAGGTTTTTCCCGTTCCCGTACTACCTACCATAATGATATTGGACTTTTCAATCTCTATATCATCCTTATCCACTTTTTGGAGCAGACGCTTGTAATGATTGTAAACGGCAACGGAAAGATAGCGTTTGGCGTCATCCTGACCAATAATGTATTGGTCAAGAAATTCCTTGATTTCCTTTGGCTTCGGAAGTTCCTTCAAGTTCAACTCACCCGGTGCACCTTTTTTTTGATGCATGGCTTCCTGCATAATTTCATATGCCTGCTCCGAGCAACTGTCACAAATGCAGCCGTTCATTCCGGTTATCAGAAATCCGACTTCATTTTCCGAACGTCCGCAGAAACTACATTTCCTTCTACTGTTTCTAGGTGTTTTATTATCTTCCAATGTTTATTCCTTTAAATATCCAAGTTTCCTAATGCGTCTTTAAGAAAGAAGCCTGCATGAAATGATAGCGGAAACCTGGGTTGTTTTTAGTACTGTTATTCTTATCGAATGGAAATAAATACATTATAGAGCAGCCGGTTTGCGTGACAGCACCTCATCAATCATACCATATTCCTTAGCTTCCTGAGCTGTCATCCAGTAGTCACGGTCAGAGTCTGCCCATACTTTGTCAAAATCCGTATGAGAGTGGTCTGCAATAATGGTATACAGTTCTTTCTTCAACTTTTGGATTTCACGGGCCGTGATCTCAATATCCGAAGCTTGTCCTTGCGCGCCTCCCATCGGCTGATGAATCATCACACGTGAATGAGTCAACGCAGAACGTTTACCTTCTGTTCCCGCAACCAACAGCACGGCTGCCATCGAAGCGGCCATACCTGTACAGATCGTGGCAACATCACTATTAATGAACTGCATGGTATCATAAATACCTAATCCGGCGTAAACAGATCCTCCGGGAGAATTGATATAAATAGATATATCTTTACCAGACTCTACTGAGTCCAAATATAAAAGCTGCGCCTGGAGTGTATTGGCTGTATAATCATCAATCTGTGTACCCAGAAAAATAATTCTGTCCATCATCAGTCGGGAAAACACATCCAACTGAGTCACATTCAACTGACGCTCCTCCAAAATGTAAGGATTCAGATATCCTTGCGACTTGATGACATCATCCAGCACCATACTGTTCATCCCCAAATGCTTGGTAGCAAATTTTCTAAAATCATCCATAATCTAATGGTTTAGTTATTAGTAACAAAAAAGGGTTTTCAACCTCTATTTTTCAAACAAACAAAAGTACAAAAAATACGGTTAACGTATCCAATACTCTTATCTATAACGTAAAATTTATGGTACTAAAACCCCTTTTTTAGAAAGTTTTAGCAATCACTTACTTCGACTTACTAAGTTATTATTCAAACATTTTGTTGAATTCTTCCATAGAAACCGTTTTGTGGTTTAAAGTAGCCTTAGCTTTCAATGCGGCAGAAAGTTTGCTTTCAGCTGCACGGTTTACCAAACCTTCTACAGATTCCTGCTTCTTCAACATTTCTTTTGCATAGTTCTCTAGAACTTCTTCAGGGATATTCAACATTCCGTATTGAGCAAACTGAATGCGAGTTGCTTCCTTGGCCATATTCATCACATCGGCTTGTTCCACTTTAATCTCATTATTCTTGAGCAATTGCTCTTTAATCAGATGCCAAGTCAGTTCTTCAATACTCTTGTCATAGTTTTCAGCGACAAAAGCTTCACCCTTCTCTTCATTATTCAGCAACATGATACGCTTCAGTAATGCATCGGGGAATTCCAACTTACCAATCTTATTAACCAAATATTCACGAACATCGATCAAGAATTTATAATCGCTATCTGATTCGAACTGCTTTGCAATTCCTTCTTTGATCTTAGCGCGGAATTCTTCCTCACTGCTTACAGTGCCTTCGCCAAATACATTGTCGAACAATTCCTGGTTCAACTCAGCGGGAACCATACGGGTGATCTCTTCCACCTGGAAGCTGAAGTTACCTTTCACACCGGCAACTTCCTCTTTCTTTATCTTCAATAAAGAAGAAAGTTCAGCTTCATTATTATCAAATGCTACAGCAGGATTAAATACCAGCACATCATTTACTTTAGCACCGTTAAATATAGCCTTTTGCTCATCATTCTTCATATAAGCCGGCATCATTACCGCACCTTCTACCTGAATACCGCCTTCTTTAGTATTTCCATTTTCATCCAATTCAGCCAACAGACCTTTAATCATGTCTTTGTCTTCATACTGCTCTACCTTATCATATTTTGCAGCACGCTGAGTATACATTTTAACCTGCTGTTCTATCAGTTCGTCTGAAACTTCGATAGTATAGTAATCCACTGTATCCGCAGCTGAGATTTCAGCTGTAAATTCAGGAGCCAAAGCGATGTCGAACACAAATTCAAAATCTTCTTGCGTATCGAAATCGATAGGTTTCATCTTTTCTTCATTAGGCAACGGCATACCCAACATATTCACTTTGTTGTCGCGGATATATTCGTTTACCTTTTCCTGCATCATTTTATCAACCTCTTCTACAAGGACAGACTTGCCAAATTGTTTTTTAATCAAACTCATAGGCACCATACCCGGACGGAATCCCGGAATATTAGCTTTCTGACGGTAAGTCTTCAGTGTCTTTTCTACTCTTGCCTGATAATCAGCTTTTTCCAGTTTTAAAGTAAGCAATGCACTCACTTTGTCAACGTTTTGCAATGAAATATTCATTCTGAACTTTATTTATTTAATTATTACTTCTTTCTGTTTTTCACCAAAGAGGTTGCAAAATTAGTGTTTAATCTTTCAATAACCAAATACACAGACTAAAAAATAACTAATTAGTACAGCAGAAAGTAATTTATTTAAAATTAGATCGGGCCGAAGAAAACTAGATTCTAAAAAAAGAAAAAAAAGAAAA
>ENA-OQKB01000044-OQKB01000044.1-human-gut-metagenome-genome-assembly--contig:-NODE-44-length-29416-cov-3.545119_pt1 | contig 29416 bp, 29 predicted proteins | sample MGYA00242646_ERZ504793 | MGnify/ENA primary metagenome ERZ504793 (study PRJEB26092, sample SAMD00036409) | human gut metagenome | host: Homo sapiens | study: EMG produced TPA metagenomics assembly of...
CTCAATCAGGGACAGAACGAACGATTTCGGCTTGGAACAACGCTGACAGTGGGAACATGCCTTGCACCGGCATTGATTGGAGAATTAGAACAGAGTCTGACGGGGCTTGAGGTGTATTCTTTTGTCAGCAATACGCATGAAATTGAAGAGAAATTATTGAAATCTGAACTCGATGCGGCAGTCGTGGAAGGAGAAATTCAGTCGCCGGATTTGGTTGTGATTCCGATTATTGAGGACTGTCTGGTACTTGGATGCGGAAGCCGGCATCCATTTTTTGAAAAAATTCAAATTTCAAATTCAGAATTAAATGGTCAGTGCTTTGCAATGCGTGAGCAGGGAAGCGGAACAAGACAGCTTTTTTGAGGACTATGTGAAACGGCATCACATTTCAATCAAGGTAACGTGGGAGGCAAATTGTCCACGTACGATTATCAATGCAGTGATTTGGAATAAAGTGCTTTCTGTTATGTCGCTTCGTCTTTTAACACATGAGCTGGCACATGAAAAAATTCGGGTGTTTTATGATGAAAAACAGGAATGGAACCGAAAATTTAAACTGGTGTATCATAAAAATAAATTTCTGACACCTGCGATTTATGAATTAGAAAAAATTTTATATCAGCATAAAGAAATGAAACTACCGAAAGAGTATGGGATTCTGGCTCATGAGTGAGCTGGAATCCTGTATTTTTGTTTGGGAAAGAATGTATATATAAAATTTTTACATATTCGCTGTCATGTCATCATCTGTGTTTATTTCAGGGCTTTTCCGGAACCGAATGCGTCGCCGACTTTGTCGCCCATGGCGAGATAGGTGTTGTTGACCGGGTCGAAGGCGATTGGTTTCAGTTTTTTCGGGTCGATCTTTCCGTCGGTCAGAACGCTCTCGTCTGCGCAGACGTTCACGATCTCGCCGACCAGAATGCCGTTGTCAAAGCTTTTCACTTTGCACTCCAGTGCCATCGGAAGCTCGTCGATCAGCGGCGCGTTGACGAATTCGCTCTTCGTTGCATGGAAACCGGCGCGTGCAAATTTATCCGGAACTTTTCTGCCGGACTCGATGCCGACGTAATCGCAGCCAACAACAGTATCCTCGGTTGCCATGCTGACGGTGAAGGCACCGGTTGCGGCAAGGTTGTCTGTTGTCTTGTGGTCGCCCATGCTGATGGAGATCTCATTGAAATCTGTGACTACACCCCATGCAGCATTCATGGCATCCGGGTTGCCATCTTTGTCATATGTTGCAATAATCAGAACCGGAAGTGGATACATGTTTGGTTTTGCTCCAAAATTTACTCTGCTCATGGTTGTTCCTCCTGTTTTGCTTGATTTTCTTTATTATAACGCTTACAGCAAACTTTAACACAAGAGATTTTCTCTGCAAATTTTCTTAATCGTTTAATTTTCTCGTCATATCATGCCATTCCTCGCCGCCCCAGGTGGATGCGGAGATTCCCTCGTCGCGGAAATTCATCTTTTTGTACATCTCCACCTTATCCTGCAGGCAGGTCAGAATGAGCTGTTTTCTTCCGTTTTTCTGTTCCCGGCGGCTGTACTCTTCCATCAGCGCGCGGGCGATTCCCTGGCCGCGGTATTCCGGCAGGACACTGAGACCCAGCAGCATGACGTTTTCTCCCTTCGGGTCGTACAGACTGATTTCATCGAAAAAGGCATCACGGAATTTTGTCTCGTTTGTTGCAAGTCCGTTCAGCGTTCCGGCGATTTTTCCGGTTTCTTTGTCTACTGCCGCCAGAAACAGCTCCGGCGCGTACTGCACCCGCTCGCGCATGCTCTTTTCGGAGCACGCCTCATTCGGCGGAAAGCACGCCAGCTCAATGGCAACGCCCTGTTCCATTTCGTCCTGGCGGATGGTTCGAAGTTCATATCGTTCCATTTTATGGTATTCCTCCATTGCCCGCTCAAAAAAACTGCAGAAAACCGTCTTCCACGGCAAGCTGATCGAGCGCGGCTTCTTGCTCATTCAGATCGTAATAATATTTTCCGGTCCGCAGATCGATCGACAGACGGTCGAGCGGAAAGCCTTTTTTGCTCATCGGATGGGGTGTGCTGACCATGCGGAAAGGAGCGCTCTCCATTGACGGGTCCATCGCGTCATAGCGGTGGTCCGCATCAAGAATCAGCGAAACTGCGTTTTTGTAGCGTCCCGTCAGGCCGCCGTACTTTTCTGCAAGGGCGGCGTAATGCGCGGTCATTTCTTCATCGGACAGATACTTTCCGTTCACGGTCCGCACATGGACGCCGGGCTGGTCGTCCTCTGCCACGTTGTCAAAATACAGACCGGAATCACAGGAGAACACCGGCATATGAAGCGCGTTGAAATACGCCTCCGCCTTTTTCCTGGCATTTTCCAGCGGCGTTTTTCCATCCTCGATAATCTCTGGCTGCTTAACACCGCCAAGATCTTTCAGCCCGATCAGCTCAATCCCAAGACCGGCAAGGCGGTGACGCATCGCGTCGAGTTTTGCCGGGTTGCCGGTTCCGTACAGTAACTTCATTTCTGCCCCCTTCTATGCCTCGATGCCGAACTCTTCCGGGCGGAAGCGCGGGCAGACATTTTCCGACGATGTGATGACGGATGCAGCAAGACGCGTACCGATTTCAACTGCCTTGCCAAGCGTTTTTCCATAGGTCAGACCGGCGGAAACACCTGCGCAGAACGCATCACCGGCTCCTGTTGTATCTTTTACCTGTACTTTCTGCGCCGGGCAGAAGCCGCTCTCTCCGTCTGCTTCCGCATAAACCGCTCCGTCGCCGCCCATTGTTACGACCATGGCCGGAACATTTGCCGCTTTCAGACGCTCGGCGAGAATCTTTTCCATCTCGGCCGGTGTTTTTTCGCTGTAATCATCGGAGAAGAAAACGCCTGCCTCGATCTGGTTGCAGATCAGGCAGTCAAATTTCTGCAGAAGATCTCTTCTGCTGACTGCGATGTTCATGTTGCTGACAACGCCGTACAATTTTTTATCGTATTTTTCACAGAGCTGTACCAGCTTTTTGATGATCTCTTTGTCCATATCGATCTCTGCCACAATGGAATCGCAGTTTTCGATAATTTCATCTCCGTTTTCTTCCAGAATATCGAGAATCGGCATCAGGTTCGGGCGCTGGGAAATGGAGCCCGCCAGGTCACCGTTGTGATCGAAGACAGCAAGCCATGTTCCCATACCGTTCGGGATTTCTTTCATGTATTCGGTATTGACTTTGTGGCGCTGCAGTTTGCGCACAACATCCTCGCCGAGTGCGGTATTATCCGCGATTCCAAGGAAGGTCGGGCGCAGTTCCAGGTTTGCGATATCCTCCACCACGTTTCGGCTCACACCGCCGTGGATGTATTCGACATGGCCGGCGTTTCTGCCGTCCGGGACGTAGATGTCCTCTGGAAAACCTTTGATATCCACAAAAACTGCTCCTAATACTACGATTCCATTTTTATTTACTGCCATGTTTCTTTTTTCCTTCTCCTGTTTTTTCTATTCCTTCTTTTTTCTAGACAAGCCTCTTCGTCTGTTTCACGAAATTGTTTTCTTCTGTTGTATTAAGCCTTCTTTTGTCGTTAGTAAACAGATTGTCTACACATGGTACGATACCTTCTGATTGATGTCAGGTATTGTGCCCGTTCGCGGAAACATATCCTGTCAAAACGGAAACATGTCCACACCTTCTGAAACCGCGCATTCATGACTTCAAACCGATGCAATCTGTGGCAAATTTGACATTCATATCACGGTCTTAACCATTGAAGTCTATGGGAACAAGTCAGCATAAGGTCCTTCCTACCTATATAATGCAAGGCAAGTCTACACTGCTGCTCCCTGCCACTGTCTCGACAGTTGAGACAGTGAAGGTCGACTTATATCCTCATAACATGCCGGTGATTATCTCAGATGAGCCCATACACTCGACAAGGTTGAGTTGCCGGATTTCACCGTCTCGACCTGAAATATTGTCCCTATTTCTTTTCGCTTTCTTCCAACTCCAGCATATACCTATCAAAGTCGGACATGAATAATCTGTCCTGGATCACGCGGTATTTTTCAAATTCTGTCTCAGCATGAAGCTTTGCAATTTCCGCAGACACCTTGCCTGCATCCTGTAGAATACCATAATCAAACATTTCGATGAAGCTGTTGAGCCTCTTTTCCCAGTCCTGCATCGTAAACGGAATATGTCGTAATGTCATGTTTTCCGCAAAATCCAGGTATGCCGTCACCATACGATTCAGCTGCTTCATTTCATCCTGACTCAGATAATTTTTAGCAACCGTGACATCGCTTTTCTTAATCTTTCCGTCAGGAGCATCCGCCCAGGTGGTTAAGCCCATATGCTCCTTTGTATGATCGGCTCTTTCTACGATCAGCTCAGCTGCTGTATGTCCATGAACTGCGTAATGCATTTTATTCTGAACGGTCGCATAGAATCTTCTCGTCGTTGCAGAATTTTTGTCATAGTCAATGGCTGTCGCATACAGGTCAGTGATCTTCTGATAGAACTTTCTTTCGCTGGCACGAATCTCACGGATACGCTCTAACTGCTCGTCGAAATACTTCTCTGTCAGATACGTTCCTCGTTTCAGCCGTTCATCATCCATCACCCAGCCTTTGATGGTGTAGTCCTTGGCGATCTGGTTTACCCATTTACGAAACTGTACGGCACGCTCGGAATTGACCTTGAAGCCTACGGCAATGATCATTTGAAGGTTATAGTGTTTGGTATCGCGTGTGACCTGGCGCGAACCTTCAGTTTGAACTATCCGGAAATTCCGGACAGTTGAATCTTCTTCAAGCTCTGAATCAGAATAAATCTTCTTGATATGCTCATTAATTGTACGAACATCCACATCGTACAAGGTGGCCATCATCTTCTGTGTCAGCCATATATTCTCATCCTCATAGCGCATCTCTACGCTGTCCTGCTGATCACCAACAGAGGCAACATAGGTCAGGTACTCCGCTGCGCTTGAGCGGATGGTTATCTCATCTTTTTTCTTTGCCAAATAGAATGCCTCCCTTCTTCATATCACTAGATCCAACCATTCTTTTTAAATTTCTCGATTTGAGCTAATTCTTCCTCAGAAGGTTCCCCCATCTTACCCTCGCTGATCGAAATGTTTAAATATTCGTTATTCCATCTGTTCATGATTTTGACAACCTCATCAGATACGCGAATATCACGTTTCGTGATGGATTCCAGATTCCAATCCATTACATCAGAAGTTCCCATTGCCTTAGTAATTACAATTTTGGAAGCTGTGTACTCTTTTTTCTCTTGCCAAAATATCCATTACCAGCGACAATGTTCAGCTTCTTTTCAAATGGGAGCTTGTTGCCTATATGCTCAATTTTCTCTTTGATGGTTGCGTCTGGCTCATCCGGAAAATAATTCGTCTGCCACTTCTGCGGAAAGATATGCTCTATCTCCCACTTAGCCGGAAGCAGATCATCCTGATGTTCATACGCAAGCGTCTTCAGAAGCATACGCACTGCATTACGATTCGGATTTTGGATATACGGCTCCAGCTGTGTCAAATCGACACTCTTAAACTCAAACGTAGGTATATCCGATGTCACAATTGCAGAATTCAGCTTCAGGATATCCGGCTTTACAGCATTAATTGTCGGTATCATCAAGTACTTTGTCATCAGCTCCATGAGCAGCTTATTCAAGAACCGAGCAAATCGTGTTTCAAAATTTTCTTCGTTCCTGTAGCAAACATAGTAAATAACAACCGGGTATTTCCAGTACTCGTTCGGATATGAAGTCAGAATATCCAATGTCTGCCTGATTTTAATATTCTTGGACCAGGCTTCATCTTCAAGTTCCTCTCCTTTGTTTACAACCTTCCACAGATTCAGGATAACAAAGAGAGTGTCTAGCAATTCCGGCTTATATAAGCGTTCAAACTTATTAGCCGCATAATACTTCCTGACACCAGGAGTAGTCGTCTTCGTATCCTTATCCAGTGCGCGATAATAAAACATATTGTAGTAGAACAGCTGCTGGATGCTTTCATTCGCATCAGTAGACTGCTCATCTAAATCTTTCCAGCGATCGATAAATGCCTTCTTATCATCCGGTTCAAGCTGGTTGTAAATCTTTGCCTTAAAAATATCTGCGTCTGATAGAGGAAGACCTCTATCATTCAACGTTGAGAAAATTGTCAACGCAGTATCCTGGGTATCTGCTGTGATGGGCAGCAGAATAGCCTGGTTCAGGAGCGCATAGATAAACTGATATACCATCAATGGATTCTCAGTGGAATGCTTATCAAACAATTCTTGAAAATGGCGATAGTTCTTCGAATAGTTATCTTTCGCATCCTCATCTGCTTTTCCGGTTTCCAAGATTGAACGCAGGATTTCATTTCCTTCGTTATTCACAACACACGAAGTCAAAAGAATATTTTTGAAATCTACCGTTCCGGTCAGTTTATTGGTTCTCCAGATTGTAGGCTCAATCTTTCCAATAAAGTTATTGGCCTCTGCCGTTCTCTCTGATGCGGGTGTAGCAATAAGCTTTGTATAAATCGCACGCAGCAGCAGAAACAAAGACGTAATACGCTGCTGTCCATCGATTATTTCCTGCTCACCATCTTCATTTTCGTAAGAAACCACACTTCCGAGGAAATAGGAACTCTCTCTTTCTGTACCGCCACTGGTAGCAGTAAAATCCCACAAATCCTCAAAGAGTGTTTCTACCTGTTCATCTGTCCAAGCGTAAGGACGCTGGTACTCAGGAATAACAAACGGTTTTGATTTTCCGCTTCCCAGGAGTGCCTCCACGCTTTGTTTATTTACTTCTATTGTTGTTGGCATGTTCACGCCCTCCTCTTTTATATCTATATTCAGTAGCAACCTTCTAAAATCATTACTTGCCGTAAGGCACGGGATCTTCAGCTACCATAAGCAAAGGTGACGGCTCCTCGGAATATGTCACAGGCGGATGCTCTAATACATTTTGCTTCATGAGTACACTGCTCGCATACATAACATATTTCATACCGCTTGCGACTGACATCTCTTCTGCGGCCTCTGCCTTTGCCTTTACGACTTCATCATCAATCATATTGTCACCCTTGACCTCAATAAGCTGATATGAACCATCATTCATCTTAGCCAAGAAATCCGGATAATACTGCCTAATACGTTTTGATTCTGGATCATAATACTGAACAAATAAATCTCCTTGATTGGCCGTAAACATACCAGTAAAGTATATTTCTTTGACCTTTTTACTTGAAATATACTGTAAGAAACATTCCTTCTCTGGCTTTGAATCAAAGCAATATGTATCTGCATGAAAACTTTTCTTGATTTCCTCAGGAGTAAAACTATTATAATCTTTTTCTATCACCAAATTCTCATCGGCAGAGAACTCATAATATCCTGAATCTTTTGGCTCTTTTAGTAATATTACATCCACATCCTCATTCTTCTGCTCAGATTTAACCTCATAAAGTGTGTTGAAGATTTTTGGTATAATCACATCATCCAATACTTCGTTATGCTTATTCACTGCTTCAACTAAGTTGTCAAATCCATCAATAGCCTCTGAAAGAATTCGACTAATTAAAACACACGACAAGTTCATATATCGTGAAATTTCGCCAACCAATGAAAACCTGCTATATCTCATCTGATTTTTGATATCATCAATTACAGTTTCTTTGGTTGAAAGCTCAAGTCTGATACTTCCTTTTTCATACATCTTGGACTCATACTTAGCATCATCGATTTCCGAAACTTTAAAATCAATCGGCTCTGAATACTCTTTTTCTATCAGAGAATACTCATGCCAGATGCGCTTCATCTTGATGCTTCTTGGTGGTGGAAGCACACGCACCTTATAGCTATTCTTTTTCTTATCTGAAGATTGTCCTAAATCCTTTATCTCCATGTTGTAATTGTTGCGCAGCTCTTCGTCTAAAGTATCAAGATTTTCCTTTGACAAGAACACCGTCGCCTTAAGCTGCTCATCTGTCAGTTTTCTTAGGCAGCGCATCGTGGCCTGTAACACAAAGATCTTTGACTTAGGACTACGGAATAAAGCTATTCCTAATAGTGAGCGGCAATTCCAACCTTCACGTCCTTTTTCAACAAGAACGATAAACTGCTTCCTGCTACCTTCTGTTCCGAGAACATCCAAATTGTTGAAGTCTCTTATATCGTCGTTTTTTGTAACCGTCGTATCTCCCGTATTCACAAGGATAGTATCAAGCGATACATTTAGCTCACCTAAAATCTTCTCTACAGCAGGCCTTACAACATCTGTAGCCTCCGCTACATTTGCAGCAAAGATGGCCATCTTAGGTGGTAATCCCTCATAGGTTTTTCCACCATATCTTTCCCAGAACATAGTAATAGATTTCTTTAAGAACTCTTCATTCTTAACATTATCAAACCCGATAGGGTCTGCATCCTTAAGAAATCCATGGCTTATAGAATCCCTAAGGCCATAGGCATAGACGACCTCCGGCAGCACCTGCCTCTTCACATATGGTGTACCTGTATAGTTATAGCAAGCCACTATCGATGTTGCTTCTGCAAGCATATTGATGGTGTTTCGTAACGTTGTCTTATTTGCTCCTCCTGAACGTAATTCCTTCTCAAGATTAGCCCCGAAAAGATGGTGGGCCTCATCTACATACACACCCAACTGAGGTAAACGACACAGTTTTTTAAAACGCTGGTTATCCATAAGCGTTGCATCATTCCACACATCGCTATCATCATCGTCGCCGTAGACATCAGCGAGGAGGGAGTCGCTTCCAAATAAAACATCGGTAGGCTTATCCTCTTTCCTCTTTTTCTTGACAATAATTTTCTGGTTATTAGAAATTACGATATTGAAGTCTGAATCATCAATTGTTTGTAAAGTAGTTCCGCTCTCATCCAAATAATGAAATTTTATATTGGCATCTAACACGCGTGCATATTCGGGTGGTACGACCTTTGTTTTATCAAAGGTCATAATTTCACGAAGAGACTCCAACACCGTCTTGTCAGGAGCAAACACAAGTGCATTGTGACAGAATCTTTTGTCCTTCGGATACTTGTTGGCCAGAAGGAATTCATAGAAGATACAGGTTCCCATAAGGATAGTCTTTCCAAGTCCCATTGTCAAAGCATAAATATAGTTAGGATAAGATTCCCTGTATTTTTTCATTTGCTTAAAAATTGCTTCGTTCTGTTCGTCCCCAAGGTCCAGTAAAGTTATCTGTCCACGTTTGTGAATTGTATAATATGAGACATCTGAAAATTTGTCTCTATGATTTCTCCAATCATCAAACATCTGAAACATATGGGCATTGTTCATAAATTCCTTAATAAACACATACATTTCAAGTGCTTCAAACTGTGGTGTACGCAAAAAAGCATCCGGGTTTTCATTTCTGTCATTATAGGCTAAGAACTTCTTTGTTAAGTCATTATATCTGGAGCGGATTTTACCTCTATTAGAAGCATAATAGTTCCATAACTGCTCGTAGAACGCAAAATCCTCTACAAATGTCATTGAAGACTTTTTGGCCATGGTTTACACCTCCACTTCCAAAGACTCGGATAACAAGTCAGTAATCTTGACCTTAATTGTTCCGGCATCCTCCGGAATATCATATATACCAGCAACAAATTCTTTCTTATCCGGTACGTCTGTAACCATCGGCTGCATCACCACTCCATCGTAGTTCCAATCAATCATAATAGATTCCACAAGCTGCTTCCAATCCTCTACATATTCTTTCTGTAAAGAGAGCTTCTGCATCAAATTCATAGGATAGAACGAGCGAATAACAAGTTTGTTTCCTTCTCGAACGACTTCTGCCTCCGCCTCTCGCTTGAGCTGGAGTTCAGACTTATCTCGTAAGATGTCTACTATCTGCACATCAACTTTATATTCGGACAAAGATTGCTCTAAAGATGCCTTCAAGTCTGGCTCATGACCCATACAAATGATTGTTATTAGTTCTACCGGCTGTCGTGGATTCTCTTCTTTTCTCTTTTCATATGTTTTATATGGAAGATTCGCCTTAAGTTCCTCAAGATCAGCTTTGGTAGCTATGCGATTGACCGGCATGATCTTAACCATGCGACCATCGAGTTCTCCATCCCACACATTCCCCTGAGTAAATGGTTGAACTTCAAGCGCTTCAATAATCAAATTTTTTGCTTCAATAGGATTTCGGAAAAAGTCATAATTGTTTACATTATAAACTTCAAAACCGGTGTATTTTATCTCCTCTTGTAACTGGCCATCTAATTCACTTGCGACATTGATAAGTCGCTTGGTTGTTGTTTGAATAGCACCGAGATTAATATCCGCACCTATAAATCTTCTGCCAAGTTTCATAGCAACCGATTGAGTTGTACCACTTCCCATAAAACAGTCAAAAACCAAATCTCCTCTATTCGTTGCAGCCTCAACTATTCTTTCAAGGAGCTGTTCCGGTTTTTGAGTTGGATAATCAGTCCTTTCGCTTGCAACCGGATTCAGCGGCACAATATCGTCCCACCAATCTGATACAGGGTTTCCATTGTTCTCGTCCAAATAACTTTTTTTACTCGGCGTACCATTCGAAGTCAACTCAACTCTATTTTGTGCAATCAGCTCGTCAATTTTAGACTGCACAGGCCAGCAACGTCCTGCCGGTGGTGCAATAATTTTTCCAAAAAAGTTTCTTGCCACCCCTTGCCCTGGGCCGTGCAATGGAACAAGCATATATTTCCTTCCATTTTCCTCCTTCGTGAATCTTTTTAGATAGGCCTCAGAGTGCTCCGTATACAAAGGATTAAACTTTGCCTGTCCACCTTTTTTATATACTAAAATGGTGTCATGAACCTTTCCAAAATATGTCGCATCTGAGTGTGCAGCTCGCGTTCTCTGCCAGACAATTTCATTCAAGAACATATTGCTACCGAATATCTCGTCCATTAAACATCTCAAATGATGAACTTTGTGCCAATCGCAATGAACAAAAATAGAAGCAGTATCAGACATAAGTTCCCTGAGTATCATTAATCTTTCGTACATAAACTGAAGATACTCATCATTTGTCCATATATCGCCATACTGTTTTTCCTCAAAACTTGTAGCATCACTTGTTGTGTTCCCAATACCTTTTAGCGCTATTTTGCGTTTATAATCAGCCTTGCTATCAAAGGGCGGATCAATGTAAACAAGATCAATCTTCCCGCGATATTCCTTAAGCAAATGACTCATTACCTGAAGGTTATCGCCCCAAAATATCTTATTGATCCATCCGTCCCTTTCCTCGCCATAACGCTCGCGCAACTGTGCAGGGTAATACTGTGTGGAGCGATATGGTCTCTTTCCGGTCCAACGAAGTTCAGGGAAACCTTTTATAGTAGTTCTCTCTGCAAATTCAAAAGTCAATTGCTCATCCATTTTTATTTTCCTCCATAGGTTGTCTTAATCTTCTCAATTATTTCTGGCAATAATGCCTGAAGTCACAGTTGGAACAGGTCTTGGGGTCATTCGAACAACTCCTAAAGTCTTTTTTCAAAATCTTATGGACTGTATCATCAAACGCAGCCACCGTTCCATCTATCGCACTCTTCGTATACGGAAAACTGATCATGGGATTGCCATTTTCCTCTCCCGTATAGTACACGTGCATCTTGCTTACCTTCTGGCCGGTTCTTTGCTCTATCAGATAGGCATAGATGTGCAACTGCCTTCTATAGTGCTCCAATCGATCTCTCATTTTTTTCTATGTCAGGCTTTTTTTTCCGACTTAAAGTCAACAAGCTCAACAGTTCCGTTTTCGCCTTTAACTAAGTCTATTTTTCCCTCAATGATATAATCCGGCTGCACCAAGCTAACATCGACCTCTGCCTGCTGTATGGCACTCCAATTGCCATGTTGTCTTTCAACATATCGAAGCACCTGATTCAAAGCTGCTTTACGCTGTCCCTCGGCCAGATAGCCGTGTTCGGTCTTGATAAGCGATATGTAATTGCTGTCAAACCAACTAGTGATATTATCCTTAGTTATTTTTTCGGTCTCATTTCTAAGTGCTGCACGATGTACGTCTTCAATCGTTTCATGAACCAGGGTACCGAATAACATAGCTCCCTGACGAATAGGCATAAATTCCAATTCTTTATAAAATTTGTATTGAAGGGCACAAGTCTCGTAAACAGCAATATGTGATGTGAACGAAAAGGTATTTTTCAAATTCACGCTCTTTACTGTATGAAAGGTAAACTCAGAAAGATCAAGTGCCTCCACACTTTGAAGCTCGCCATAAACTTCCTTAATGTACTTACTTGGCGTTTTCTTATCTTCGTTGCAGGTTAGCACTAATAAATCCTGCGCCCTGGAAAAGGCTGTATAATACAATCTCCAGAAATCAAAGAGTTTCATTTCATCATATGGTTCAAAGGCCTCTCTATGATAATACTTCTCTTCGATTTTATTCAGAATATCCTTATAGCTTTTTCTCGGAACATTCCCTAATGAATCTACAAACACAACAGGAAACTCCATGCCTTTTGATTGATGAATTGTAAGGAACGAAACACAACCAGTAGGTGCATACTCTTCGTCATCCTCGTATTCTGCAATTCCTCCATCAAAGAGAAGTTTGATATACATGTTGAATAGCAGCTCTGTATTCTTAATGATGTATTTTCCTGTCAAAACATCTATATTGTGAAGATACTCAAACTTCCCGATTATCTGCGTTAGCTTTGCAAGGTTTCTGGCAGGCCTGATATCCACTACACCAACGCCAATATCAGTATCCAGAATGTCACTGAATGGCTTATACATAAATAACCTATAAAGACAATCCAGAATATGTGTAATCTGTTGTCCCTGATAAATTTGCAGCCAGCGTAGCATGTCCTTTCCCGTGTGCTCGGATGAATCTCTTAAGTTCAAGGTTCTCAGGCTTTGTTACAAATTCATTAGCTGCTTTTATACAATCTCTAAAATAAAAGTAGTGTGTGTTATCTAAAAATTTATACTCACCATTCTCTAGACCTTTAACGTAATTAGGGAACATTAGCATCATACACCCAAGTGCTTGCATGACCTCTTCTCTTCTGAAAAACATATCTGATCTTGGTGAATAAACATTGATATGATTAGACTCCAGAAATCTTGCCAGCGATATAACCCGCTCATGCTTAACCGAACTGAACAAGAAAGCCAGCTGATTATAATCCTGAATCTTTCCAGAATTCTTAAGCCTGTTTATAAAGTCAAGAACTCTCTCATGCCATTCATCCTCATCGTCTTTGCTCGCTAATTTCACGACACACGGACTCTCTATTTTAGATGTTTCGTTAGCTACGATTCTCTTATCATATCTGAATTTATCCCACTCAAATTTGAACTTTGATCCAGACGTGGTAATCATCCATTTATTATAGAACCCAACGATATCGCTATCCGATCTATAATTGATCACAAGCGGTATTATCTGACATTTTTCCACATCGAACTTAGATGGAAATTCAAGTATATTTCGTATCGTTGCACCTCTAAATCGGTACAAACCCTGGTCATCATCACCCACTACACAAATATTCTCGTGGGTCCCTAACAAAAATATAATCTGCTCCTGAATATAATTTGTATCCTGGTATTCATCGACCATTATGTATTTAATCGAATTTCTCAAGTCTTCAAGAATATCTTTGTTCTCTGTCAACAGTCGATAACACTCTGTTTGAATAGCAGAAAAATCTATTAAATTTTCCTCATCAAGCATCGCTTGGTATGTGTTTACAACTTTAGCAATTACTGATATTTCCATATCGTGATCACTAAGCATTGCGTCAATATCTACAATCTCTTCTGTCAAATTATTTGAAAATTCGCAGATTGCCTGTGCCCATTTCCAAGCGCCACCCTTTGGCATAACATTTTCAATTCCAGAAATCGTTCTGAATTTGTAGATATTCCTAAAAACCAAATACTGCTGATCAAATGTATCCAAAAGTCTGTAGTTCTTTTTCAGTCTTGTATACTCTAAGTGATCTTTAATAATGCGAAGGCATAGAGAATGAAATGTTCCCACGTACATTTCGTTGACATTCACTGTAATATTTCTACTCGCCAATTCGTTTGTGATACGTGTGATTAACTCCTTCGCTGCTTTTTCCGTAAATGTAGCAATAAAAATATCTTCTGGTTTAACGCCTCGTTCTTCAATTAAATAAATAGCTCTTTGCACCAAAGTATAGGTTTTTCCGGTACCTGGACCCGCCGTAATAAGAACAGGACCTTCTGTAGTAGAAATAGCTTGTCTTTGGCCATCATTCGCATTACCAAAATCAAACATTTATTTTCCCCTTTTATTTTTCTCGGAGCTCTTCGTTCTTTTCCGTTTCTTCATCTGGCAGGGTTTCTAAAATATCACTAATCTGGCAATTCAACGCCGTGCAAATTCTAAGTAATACATCTGTAGTAATGTTCTCTCCCTTACCCAATTTCGCCATAGAAGCTGTGCTGATTCCGCTAAGTTCTCTTAATTCTTTTTTATTCATACCTTTATCAATAAGCATTTTCCATAACGGGTTATAACTGATACGCATCCAATACCTCCATCTATAATGATTATTCAGTCACCTTAGTTTCAATAGCAACCTGTTTCTCTTCTGTCGCTTTCTTTGCCCATGACCAGCCGAACAGCTCTCCACCATTTTCATAAAGTTCAATCGCCGTAATGAATAAGCAATCCCATTTTTTCCATGATTTTGTTTAGAGCATTTACGCTTTTAACATCTAGTCCCATATCCTGCAGTTTTTTTACAATTTCTCTTTTGTACAAATCACCCTTGTAATTATAAGGCATAGTTTGACCACCTCAGCACATTATCGAATAATCAAGTTTAATCGTTATCGTTCTGAGCAGATGAAGTTAACTCCATCATCTTTTGTGCGTATGTAGCTCCATCAATTTCTTCATCAGCATACTGTCGCATAAGCTCATCAATCTGTTCTTTTAATTCTTCTCTAGTCATCTTTTCGCTCCCTTAAATTATTTGTTATAGTTTCTAAAGTCTTCTTCTGATTCATAAATATCATCAGCGGAAATACTATTCTTATGACCACATTCGGTACACTTCCACACATAATGATGGTCATCAAATCCCGGTTGGTCATTCAAATAGACATTACAACGGTCACAGTACCAATCAATTCCCGGAAATCTTTCACTCATCTTCGCTACCTCCTTCTTCATCTGGATGTGCAGCATCATATTCTTTAATACCATTTATGATTTCTGCTTTTGCTTTTTCTATTTCGGTTTCGTTGTTCTTCTTTCTCGATTTGAAATAGTCAACAACTTTAATAGTTGCCGCAGCCAATAATGAAGCACCAACTGCCGCTACTCCAAGCCAAGGCAGCATCTCCATTTTACCTGCCTCTTTGCTTGCAAGCTCCAGCATTTCAACATACTTTTCTGGGCCTCCTGCTACTTTTGCATCTTTTGATAATTCTGCATAATCCCAATTCTGAGCCATACTATTCCTCCTCTTGACTTTTAGTCTTTTCATCGAGCTCTTTTATAAGTCTTTCTGCTTCATTAATACGCTGTTGTTCTTCGTCAATCTCTTCCTGAAGATGCTTGATACTCTTTTTCTTTCTAGCAATAATTTCTTTGGAAGATTGGATATTGCCTAACAACAACTTACGTATTTCTGAAGTATTAACGTGAGCATTTTTTATCTCATCATTCTTTATAAGCTGTTGAGCAAGAATGCCTCCAACAATCGCAGCTGTAGCTGTTGTTAAGCCGACTGGCGAAGCCAATAACCCTGTAGCAATACCGGCGTACTTTGGAGAGGTTTTAAGAAAAGCATCAAGCATTGATTTTGTTACTACATTTCCGCCTTTTCTCGATTCTTGAATTGCTTCTAGCTTACCTGAACGAATCCATCTTCTTACGGTTTCTGGATTTGTATTTAGCATATCTGCTATTTCCTTAACACTATAAGTATCCATCAAGCTCCCTCCTTGTAGTAATAATGTATCACAACAAATGTAGTATTACAAGAATAAATGTAGTATTAAATTGTGAAGTTTATATTAACATCATACACGCACGAAACCCTCCCAGCCATGATGGTTGAGAGGGTTTTAATTTATAATTCTGGAATACCAGTCTTTATTTCGTTTTCATTATAATCCAATTTCAATTCTTTTCTTAACAGATTATAGTCCTGCACAATTGCAACGACTATATCTTTTATCATTCTGAATTCTTCTTCATCAGCAATATCTTTAACATCAATACTTCCACCTGAACCATTTCCCGAATAATGGTCTGCGGCAAATCTATATGCAACCGCAAGCTTTAACAGTTTTTGTGAAGCCAAACTGCCATTGCTTATTATGTAATCACACAACTCTTTCTTGTTAAACTGCGATATCGGTGTTTCAATCTCTTCTGTTTTTCTTGTAACAGATGAACCATTTGCTTTGCTTATATTGAAAGTAGTAGTTTCCTTGTGTGTTGGCGTAATTTCTAAAAAAGGAGCCTCTTCAAAAGGTATATTTCTTTTATCTGTCAGTTCTATAAAATGCCTAACATACTCAGACTGAATAATAATCGCATACAATTTGCAGTATAACTCAGAGTACTGTTTATAAAAGAAATCATATTTGAACTTTACATCATTTGAAAAAAGTTCAAATCCTTCACGGAACTCTTGCTGGACTTCCTCGGTCTTTCTTGTAATTTCTTCTATGTCTTCTTTAGTTGCTAAATTCTTACCTTTTTCATCCATGTATGAAGGAAGATAATTTTTGACAAACAAACCAATTAAAAACACTGCAACTGTCAATAAAATTTCAAATATCAATATAGCCCAATCCATATTAATTCCTCCTTGTATTTACTGATTCATGCTTAACGCTTTTTCATAACATCTAATCCACAGCCTAAACCCTTTGACCGTTTTTTTCAGTAGATATGTTTCAATATAAGAAATACGGACTTTCATGAGCTATTGCCTAATCTCAAAAAAAGCCCGTAAATACGCTACTTTTCGCTATTTATTTCTCTTTCTTTGACATCAAGACTACCGTCTCCACATGCTCCGACCACGCGAACATATCATACCCCCATGCCTCTTCTGCCTTATATCCGTGTTTTGTCAGATACCGCAGGTCTCTCGCCAATGTCTCCGGATTGCAGGAGACGTAGACCACTTTTTTCGGTGAAAGGGTTACGACAGAGGACAGAAAGGCTTCATCACTGCCGGCTCTTGGCGGGTCCATGAAGACGACGTCGGCTTTTTCGCCTTTTTCGGCCATGGAGACCATGAAGGCGCCGGCGTCGTTCTGGTAGAAGGAGACGTTTTTGATTTGGTTTCGTTTGGCGTTTGTTACGGCATCGCGGACGGCGTCCGGGTTCAGTTCGACGCTGATGACTTCTCTGGCATCGCGGGATGCGATGAGGCCGATGGTTCCGATTCCGCAGTAGGCGTCCATGACGCGTTCGTTTCCGGTGAGGCCGGCCAGGGAGATGGCTTTTTCGTACAGGTTTTTCGTCTGAACCGGGTTGACCTGGTAGAAGGACTGCGGGGAGATGCGGAAGGTGCAACCGCAGAGTTCATCCTCGATGTAACCGCGTCCGAAGAGGACAATGTCGCGTTTTCCGAGTACCATGCTGTCGGTGCGGTCGTTGACGTTCAGTACGATCGTGGTGATCTCCGGGTGGAGTTTGCGCAGGGCCTTTACGAAGTTGTTTTTTGACGGGAAGACTGGTGATACGCAGACGAGGACGACCATGATCTCGCCGGAAGTAAAGCCGGTGCGCACCATGACGTGGCGCAGGAGGCCGTAGCCGCTGTCCTCGTTGTAGATCATGATTTTGAAGCTCTTCAGCAGACTGCGGATATCGCGGATGATGGCATCGGCACGCTGATCCTCGAGCAGGCACTCATCGACCGGGACCACTTTGTGTGTGCCCTTTTCATAAATGCCGGATATGATCGTTCCGTCTTTTTTGCGTGCAAAGGCGGAATTGACTTTATTCCGGTAATGATAAGGATTTTCCATGCCAACTATGCCTTTGACCGGGACGATGCCCTTCAGAGTTTTCTTTCAGGAACTGCTCTTTTTTCGTCGAGCTGCTCTTCGTAGGAGAGGTTCAGATATGTGCATCCGCCGCATTTTTTTCTGATAAGGACATTTCGACGATGATGAACTCTTTTTCTGCTTTCCTTTTTCCGGTGCCACGCTCTTTGTTTTCTCTGTACGAACGGCTTTCTTTTTATTTTCCCTGTCGAAATACGTCTTTTTTCTTCCGTCAGCTCTTTTATTCTTCTCTCTCGTGTTTTCCACTTTCTCTTACCTTCTTCCTCTATTTCGCAAACCCGCGCAGCAGCGCGATCTCTTTTGCATATCCGTCCAGCTCATTCGGTGTTTCCAGATAGAACGGCAGTCCCGCCAGCGCCGGATGTGTCACAATCCGCTCAAATGCCGCAAGCCCCAGCGATCCCTCGCCGATCTTCTCATGGCGGTCCTTATGGCTCTCAAACGGATTCTTGCTGTCGTTCAGATGAACCGCTTTCAGCTTCGAAAGTCCTACCACGCGGTCGAACCCCTCAAGCACATCATCGAGGTGATCCACAATATCGTATCCCGCATCGTACACATGGCACGTATCCAGGCAGACACCCATGTGGTCTTTTAATTCCACGCGCTCCAGAATCGCCGCCAGCTCCTCAAACGAGCGGCCGACTTCGGTTCCTTTTCCTGCCATCGTCTCGAGCAGCACCGTGGTCGTCTGCTCCGGTTTTAAAATTTCATTCAGCATCTCCGAAATCAGACGGATTCCCTCTTCCGCCCCCTGTCCGGTATGGCTGCCCGGGTGGAAATTGTAGCAGTTTCCCGGCGTATACTCCATCCGTTTCAGATCATCCGCCATCGTCATCCATGCAAACTCTCTCGTGTGCGCATCCTTCGAGCACGGATTCAGCGTGTACGGCGCATGTGCCAAAATGCGCTCGATTCCATGCTCCTTACTGTAAGAAAGAAACGCTGCGACATCCGCCTCGTCGATGGCTTTCGCCTTGCTTCCTCTCGGGTTTCTTGTAAAAAACTGAAAGGTATTCGCCCCGATGGACACCGCCTCTTTTCCCATGGCAAGATATCCTTTGGACGATGATAAATGACATCCTATTGTCAGCATAACTTTTATTCTCCTTTATTTCCAAACCACAACTCACCGATTCTCTGCGAGCCGCATTACTTAAAGCACAATTTTCCGGTACGGAATTCCCATCTCCGAGAGTGCTTCCTCCTCCCGCTTCTGACACGTAAAGAGCAGCACCTGCGTCCGGTTTTCCGCCAGCCATTTCAAAGTTTCTTTCAGCCGGTTTTCATCGTAAAACGCAAACGATTCATCGAGAATCACCGGCAGCTCCTCCTCGCCGCAGAGCACATCCATCGCCGCCATGCGGAGCGCAAAGTACGCCTGCTCGATCGTGCCGCGGCTGACCTGTTCAAGCGGCACATATTCGTCTGCGGTGTGAAGGCCGATCCGCAGATTCTCATCCATATTCACCTGCAGATAGCGACCATTCGTCAGCGATGACAGCGTTTTTGACATCTGCTGTTTTAAGCGGTCGCCGATCCGACTCTGCATCTGTACGGAGAGACTCTGGATCGCCTCCCCCGCTAGGGAAAGCGCATCGAGTTCTTCCTGCAGATGATCTTTTTCCGTCATGGAAATGCAGAGCTCTTCGTATTCACTCTGCAAGTTCGACAGCACCGTCTGTTTCTGCCCCAGCTCCTGCTTCAGGCGGTCCACATTCCACTGCTGGCGGCGGATCGCCTGCTCCTCCGGCTCCGTCACGACCTGCTCGACCTCCGTTTTCCGGTGACGGAACAGACTGTACGCCAGATACAAGAGCGCCGCAATCGCAAGCCCGAGTCCCGTTCTCGTCAGCAGCGAATCAATATGGAAGAACTGCAGAATGCATAAGAACAAGAGAAATCCAGCCAGCGCCACGCACGCGGCACCCCATTTGCGGCTCTTCCGAGATTCTTTTTTCTATCTTCCGCACCCGTTCGATCGGCACATCCTTCTGATAAATATCCCGCTTCATCTGCTCTTTCGCCTGCTGCAGATTCTCCTCGCTCTGACGGCACTCCTCCGTAAAAACGGAAATTTTCGTCTCAAGTTCTTCCTTCCGTTTTTCCAGTCCCGCCAGCGTCTTTTTCTGTTCCTGCTCCAGGCGCTTTCTCTTCTGCTTCAGCAGATCCAGCGCCGCCGCCACATCGAGCTCTCCATCGCTGCTCCCCTGGTAATTTGCCATATAGTTCCGCAGCTCATCCGCAAGCCCTTCCTCGGTTCTGCCTTTTAACTGCCCGATCGAAGCCGTATTATCATACACAATCTCACTGACACCGCCGAGCAGCATGGAAAGATCGCCGTCCTCCACGGAGAGCACCTCGCCGTCCGTCAGGCACACCAGCTTTGCATTGGCGTTCTGCCGCCCGAAATTCCGGGTCAGGCGGAACCGTTTGCCGCCGCTTTCAAGCACCATCTCTCCCGCATAGTATGCCGGATTTTCCCATGGCTCATAACGACTGTAGACATCATTTTTTGCCGCCCGCCCCCGGCCGCGTGTCATGCCGAACAGCATGCTGCGGATGAAAGTATGGACGGTCGATTTTCCGCTCTCATTTTCCCCGCTGATGAGCTGAATCCCATCGGAAAATTCCAGTGTGCGGTTCTGCATTTTTCCAAAATTGCGGATTTCCAGTTTTTCTATTTTCATCTTCTATACCTCCCGCAATCTTTTTTTCAGCCGTTCCTGCGTGCCGCCAGCAGCGCCTCGAGACCATAGTCGAGCGCCCTCTGTGACTGCGCATCCGTCTTTGTTTCAAACGCTTCAATATAGGCGCTGATCAGACTAGCGCCATACGTTTTCTTCAGCTGTTCCAGATCGTACGCCGGACGTGTTTCATCCTCCACGGAGATGACTCTGCCGCAGTCCAGCAGCCGTTTCGGAGAAAATTCCAGCTCGGCGGCACGGTGTCCCACAAGTTTCAGGCGGATGATTTTTCGGATCTTCCCATCCTCCCGCAGCGCCAGCTCCTGTTTCAGCTTCGTCTCCAGCGCATACTGTGTCAGATCCTCCGTCACGTTCAACACCAGATCTTCGTACTCATATCTGGCAAACGGCACAAACTGAATCCGCGTGCCGTGCTCGTCCACCGTTCCGCGGATGTAGCCGTGCGGCCCCAACTGCGTCTCATCCGTCGGTTCGAGTGCGCCTGCGTATGCCATTTTGTCGGGAATAAGAATCCCCGGCTTATGAATGTGCCCGCACGCAATATAATCAAACCCAGCCTGCGCCATGCGGCCCGGATTCCACGGCATGTGGCGGGCATCGCCGCCGTGCGCGAGCAGCAGATGATATTTCATTTTTCCCTCCGGCCGCACGCCGTCCAGCCGGTTTTCCAGAATCTCTTTTTTGTCGTAACTGCATCCGTACACCGCCGTCTTCTTCTCCGGGACTTCAACACACTCCGGCTCCGGCGACAGGAGCATTACCACGTTGTCTGCCCAGTCGAAACCGCGGTAAAAGCTCTCCCGCTTCACATAATCGTGGTTTCCGGCAATCAGCACGACGATCGTCTCCGGGATGGAAGCAAAGAGATCATTAACCTCTTTCAGTTCCCGCAGAAGCGGCTGGCACTGAAACAGATCTCCCGCAATCAGCAGAAAGTCCGTCTTTTCCCGACCGGCCAGGCGGATGATCCGCCGGAAGCTCTCCCAGATGGCCTCCCCTCGCTCCTCGCTCCAGGGAAATCCCGCATCCGGCTGCATGCCGAGATGCACATCCGCAATATGAATAAACCGCATAGGCGCATACCCCTTTCTGGATTCATTTTCTCTATTACTACAATACGGACGTCAGGCACACCAAATCCACATTGGATTCCACTGCACCCGGCATCCGTATTTTTTAAGTTTCTATATCACTTTTCGTAATTACAGCTCGCAGTTGTTTACTGTTCTCGGGAACGGGATGACGTCGCGGATATTGCCCATTCCGGTCAGATACATGACGCATCTTTCAAATCCCAGTCCGAATCCTGCATGGTGGGTAGAACCATATTTTCTGAGGTCCAGATAGAATCCGTAATCTTCCTCAGCAAGTCCCAGCTCTTTCATACGGCCAAGCAGTTTCTCGTAGTCGTCCTCACGCTGGCTTCCGCCGATGATCTCTCCGATGCCAGGAACCAGACAGTCCATAGCGGCAACGGTCTTGTTGTCATCGTTCAGCTTCATGTAGAACGCTTTGATCTCCTTCGGATAATCGGTAACGAAAACCGGTCTCTTGAAGATCTGCTCGGTCAGATAACGCTCATGCTCGGTCTGCAGATCGCATCCCCAGTATACTTTGTAATCGAATTTGTCGTTGTTTTTCTCCAGAAGCTCGATAGCCTCGGTGTAGGTTACACGGCCGAACTCAGAATTTACGACATGGTTCAGACGCTCGATCAGTCCCTTGTCCACGAAACTGTTGAAGAACTGCATTTCTTCCGGTGCATGCTCCATAACGTAGCGGATGACATATTTCAGCATTGCCTCAGCAAGCTCCATATCGTCCTCCAGATCAGCGAAAGCGATTTCCGGCTCGATCATCCAGAACTCTGCTGCATGGCGGGTGGTGTTGGAATTTTCTGCACGGAAAGTCGGTCCGAAGGTGTAGATATTGCGGAATGCCTGTGCAAATGTCTCGCCGTTTAACTGTCCGCTTACGGTAAGGCTTGTCTTCTTTCCGAAGAAGTCCTGTGTGAAATCAACAGCGCCGTCCTCGGTTTTCGGTAATATTGTCAAGATCCATGGTGGTTACCTGGAACATCTCGCCGGCTCCCTCGCAGTCGCTGCCGGTGATCAGCGGGGTGTTGACATAAACGAAGTCTCTCTCCTGGAAGAACTGATGGATCGCATAGGCGCAGAGGGAACGAACACGGAATACTGCCTGGAAGGTGTTGGTTCTCGGACGCAGATGGGAAATGGTACGAAGGTATTCCATGGAGTGGCGTTTTTTCTGCAGCGGGTAATCCGGTGCGGAAACGCCCTCTACGGTAATTTCTGCCGCCTGAATCTCAAACGGCTGTTTTGCCTGCGGGGTAGCAACGAGGGTACCTTTTACGATGATGGCTGCGCCGACGTTCATTTTGGAAATCTCAGCGAAGTTTTCCATCTCATCGTGGTATACGATCTGCAGGGTTTCGAAATAGCTTCCGTCATGCAGAACGATGAAACCAAAGGTTTTGGAATCACGTACGCTGCGCACCCAGCCGCCTACGGTTACTTCTTTGTCCAGGTATACTTCCCGGTTTTTATAAATCTCTCGGATGGTTGTAAGTTTCATTGTCTTTTTTCTCCCTAAATATTCATAGTGCTTTCTTTATTCTAGCACTTTTTGCGTCATTAGAAAACCCCGCAAATCACTCGATCTTTACTTTTTTAATTATAACTGATGAAGACATTGCCGTTCTGTGCGAACAATGCATCGCTGTCATCGTCAGAAAGTGCAGTTGTCTCGCCCGTTGCCGGGTTATACAGCCAGGAATTTCCAAAAATATCGTATCCAGTCAGAAGCAGACTCTCGTTCGCGCCGGTCTTTACAACAACGCCGTAGCCGCTGCTGATCATGTAGAGAATTTCTTCTCTTGTGCAGCCCGTCAGGTTCAGCAGTTCGTAATCATCACCGAGTGACTCCTTCAGCACGTTTTCGTCCAGAGATGCACTCTGAAATCCCGACGGCATCGTTGTCTCGTCGAGGCGCATGCCCTGCTGGCGGTTTCCGCGCTCCCACACATAGGACTGGCTGCTGTTCAGCACAACGCCGACATTCTCATCGGCAAGCTGTACGGCCTCGGCCGGGGAGCTTAAAATGGCGATCAGTTTTCCTTTTCCATATACATAGTAAAGATCTGCGCTGCCCGTGTCGTACGACATCGTAAGATCGGTCCGTAAGGTTGAATAGATATATTTCGGTGTCAGTGTCAGAAGCGACTGTGTTTTGCCGCTCGTCGAGAATTCCAGAAGGAACTGCTGCTCTCTTCTGTCGTCCACCGTTGCCAGGCGGCCCGTCACCAGTTCCTGGCTCTGCTGCTCGCCGTTCATGATGTGATCCTCCGGCGCATCCGCATAGCCGTTTTCCTGGCGTACCACGCGGTCCAGCTCCAGAAGGCCGTCCGAAATCGACACACCTGTCACATAATAGCCGTCCTGGTGATACTCTTTTTTCACGTTTCCGTCGATGCTGACAATCCGCACCGTATGCATAGCGAAAACTTCATTGCCGGAAATATCTTTTAAAATATCGCTGTCGTTTGCCATACCATAGACAAAGTCTTCATTGATAAAGCCAAGTGCCCGGATCTTCTGTCCGTCATCCGCCGCAAAGCGCTGCGTTTCCCCGCTCTCCAGATTCATCACGGTGATGTTCATCGCACTGCTTGCATTGTCCGCATCCATCCACGCGATGCTCTCCTGGCTTTCCGATACTACAAAGCAGTCCTCCGGGATACTTTCCCGGACCACCGTCGTCGTGCCGGTTTCAATATCTACCTTACACAGGTTCTCATTCAGATAGAGATACATCTCTCTCTGCTTGTTGACGTAGGAGAGGCGGTCGAGCTGTTTTTTCAGCATCTCGTAGGAAATATCCGCCGGAACGAAAATCTCCTCGGTTGCCACATTCCGCTCGGCGCGATAATAGTAAACGGCTGCTCCCACTTCACCCTCGTGGTTTCCGCGGTTCATATAGCCATAAACAACAAACGTCACATCGCCCGCATCATCCACACGTACAATGTTGACATCATGCTCTCCGTGCTGTTCCCGGTCATCCATGCTGCCGTTCTCACGGAAGCTGAAAACGCGGATCGTCTTGTTGGCGCTGCGGTTGTAGCACCAGAGATCACCGTTTACTACAAATGCGACAATATCACCTGCCGTATTCGTCACATACTTGGTATCCTCGCCGGTCACACCGAGGTTAATGCCGGATTTCGTCAGAACACCAAGCTCCGGATCAAAGATCTGCTGTGCGCTCCGCTCGAAGTCCAGCAGAATAATCTCTCCGTCGGACTCTCGCATCCGGTAGAACTCGCTTACGGTATAATACTCCGTCTGTCCGTTCTCATCCTGCGCACTGATCATGTACTCCTGTTTGATGCTGGTCGTCGTCTCATTCGCTTCTTTGATCTGCTGCACCGGCTGCTGTACGATCGTCGGTGCGAGGCTTCCCCAGGAAATCTGGTCGAGGCTGGAATGAATGTTGACATTGAGGAACGAAGAATTATCCCCCGTCTCATCCGGCTCAAGCTGCGGAACGAGCGCTTCCGCCTGCGTTTTATCCAGGCATGTCTGCGCAAACATCTGCGTGTAGGCCAGATAATCGCCGACCTCCACGCCGTTGCGCTGTACAATGCGGGTGTAATACCAGGCAGACTGGCCGTTTCCGTAGGCAACCTCGAGCTTCAGCGTATATTCCTGATTCATCAGAATCGCGGTCTCTAACTGGAAGTCTGCTTTCAGATAGCTTCCGTCCTCGTCAAACGATTTCAGCACCGAGTTTTCAATCAGCGCTCCGCCGTCTGTGCTTTCCACCGTATAGGTCACGTTTATAATTTTCTGTCCCTTCGCATCAATTTCAAGCGTAAGCGAACGGTCCATCGGCAGCGGTGTCAGGTTTTCTCTTGTCGTTACGCCGTTCATCTCCTGGCGGTATCCGTACATGCGGTTCACTGTCGTGTCCGCGGTCTTCATGTACAGCACCGGAAGACTCGCTGCGTCCAGATCGGTCGCATTCTCCGTCGTCTCGTGGCTCATCAGGTGTGTGAACACACCGACTGATGCGGCAAAAACAAGAAAAAGGATCAGAATCCTTGCTGCTCTTTTATTCATCACGGCTCCTCCTTTTCTGTGAGGAGGTCTGCCAGTGTCGGCTTCACATGGTACGCTTCCATGCACACTTTCAGTTCTTCCGGCAGTTTTTTCGAGCCTTCCTGGCGTTTTACCGCGCGGATCAGAAGGTTCTTCGGCGTGTGCTCCATGTCGATGAATTCGAGAATCTGTGTCTCATAGCCTGCATTCTCCAGAAGCTTTGCCCGGATTCCGTCGGTCAGAAGCGCCGCCATGCGCTCTTTTAAGATGCCGTAATCCATGATCGGATACAGTTCTTTGTTTGCAATCTGGCGGTTCAGCTCATGCTGGCAGCACGGAACGGAAAGAATAACTTTTGCATTCCATTTGACGGCCTTTTCCAGCGCATAGTCAGTCGCCGTGTCGCACGCGTGCAGCGTCACCACCATATCGACCTCGTCGCGGCCGGTATAAGAAGCGATGTCACCCTGATAGAAATGCAGCTTTTCATAGCCGTATTTCTCCGCCAGTCCGTTGCAGATTGCGATGACATCCTCTTTCAAGTCAAGTCCGATGATATTGACATCCAGTTTTTTCAGTTCGCGGAAGTAATAATACATCGCAAACGTCAGATACGATTTTCCGCAGCCGAAATCGAGAATCGTGATCTCGCGGTCCGATGGGAGCTGCGGCAGGATATCTTCGATGAACTCCAGAAAGCGGTTGATCTGGCGGAACTTGTCGTAGCGGGTCCGCACGATTTTTGCCTTCTTTTGTCATAACACCAAGATCCTGTAAAAAAGGAACCGGGATTCCTTCTTCCAGAATATACCGTTTCTTCCGGTTGTGCGCCAGATTGACGGGTTTGCCGGTTCCTTTCATATGCGGTTTCTTTTTGATCGTCATCGTTCCCTTTTTGCTGACCAGAACGGATGCTGTGCAGGTGTCGGATTCGAGCTGCATCTGCTTGAAGGTTCCGTTCATCCAGTCGCTGATCCGGGTGATCACATCGTCTTTTGTCATATTTTTATGAAACTCCTTCGTGCCGACGGTCTCCTGGCACTGAAAGAGCAGTTTTCCTTTTATTTCAACCGGGCGTATTCTCACTTTGGACACTTCACTGTCCCCTCTTGGACCGCTGATCGTGATACGGTACAGCCCTTCCCGGATTTCATCCTGTAATAATTTCTGTAATTCCATTTATACTCTCCAAACTTCCTGAATCGTTTGTAAACATGTGTAATAAAGCCCCTTACAACCCCGCTAATATTGTAATCTGTTTTCCGCAAAACCACAACAAAAAAATTATTAAAAATGTGTTACCCTCTTATTACTTTATGGCGCGGTTTAAAGCCACAGATTGTAATAATGTTTCCTCCTGCTCCGCCTCCGGAACATTTCATTATAAAAAAGAACGCCGATTAAATCGAGCAGTTCCTCTTCTGCCGTTTTCTCATCCTTCCCGCCGTTTTCCCTGCTGTACTGACGTGCGATATTCCGGCAGGTGTGCTCCATCATGAGCCGGTCCGGGAATTCGTCGTACATCATGCTGCCGCGGTAATCCATGCGGTCACACTCTGCCTCCACCAGCCTCTGCAGATCAGATGCCGTCCGGGAATAATACGACTGCATCCGCTGCCGTTCCCGCGCTTCCTGCTGCTCCTCCATACTTCTTCCCCATAAGGGCTGTGCCGCAAAAAACGGCTCCGGCCGCTCCATCGGATTTCCCTGATAGGAATTTCTTCTATTTTCATACACTCTATCCTGATTCATGCCTGTTTTATTTCCTTTTTGCTCTTCCTTATACCATATGCACACCGCCGCCATTCTGCCGTTTTCCAGATCTCAAACACAATTTCACTTGCCAAAACCGCCGTTCCGTACTAAAATACAACCTGTATCTATTTTTCCGATACATCATATAGGAGTGAATATCATGAATCTGAATATGCAAGCTTTTAACATCAACACGCTGCTTGGCGGTCTCGATAAAGTCCGGGACGTCATGGGTGTTTACCAGCAGCAGCTTCTTCTGATTGTGATTGTTTTTGCCCTGCTGAACTGTTTCTTCGGCTATGCGCTCCGCAAGCTCTGGAGCGTCATTCCCGGATTTTTTCTCGGCGCGGCCGCCGGTTATGCAGCGGGTACCTACACGAATCAGACCACGACGATCACCTTGGCGCTTGCCGTCGGCACCGGTCTTCTGACCGCAATCATTGCCTTCGTCCTCTACCGGATCGGACTTTTTCTTCTGATCTGCGGGCTCATCGGCTTTTGCCTCTGGCATCTCGTCAATCCAAACGATATCACAGGTTATGGACTCGTCGCCCTCGTTGCTTTCGTGATCGGCCTGATCTGCGTTCCGTTCGAACGCATTTCCGTAATCCTGGTCACCTCCATCTGCGGCGCCCTCACGACGATCCGCATGGCATATTTCTTCAAGGACCTCGATCTGAACATGATGTTCTGGATTGTCTCTGCCATTCTCGCCGCAGCAGGCATGCTCTTCCAGTTTAAACCGTGGAAAGAGGCGGACTACTGGGAGGATGACGACGAAGAAGAACGCGAACACCGTGCAAAAGCGCGCGCCAGACGGAAGCGCAGATCCGGTTTCGATCCTCTTCCATCCAGAAAGAAGAAAAAGAAACGCCGCGGCTCCTCTTCCTCTTCTTCCGGCAACGCAAGAGATCCATACCGCAGCTATCAGAAACCGTCGAACCGTACCCGTGTTTCGCAGAACACCATGTACGATTTCCGTTTTGTTCCGGAAGAACCTGACGATGACGACGATGAGGAAGATCTTCCAAAAATCATCCGCCGCCGGCCATCCGCAAAACCGGCCGCTCCGGAGGAGTTTGACGAAGAAGAAACATCCCCAAAAGCTTCCATTGGCGACACGAAGCCGTATACCTCTCCTTCCAAACCGCAGATCACCGAGGACGGCATCCCGGATGTCGATCTCTCCGCGATCCGGCAGCAGATTTCCGAAGAGGTACAGAGAATTTACGAAGACGATCAGAACTCGTAATCCGCACTGCAGCGCAAAAAACCCGGCAGGCAAAGGAACATTCCCTTGTCTGCCGGGTTCATTTTTTATCCTGATTTTCAGTTATAAAGATACTTCTGATTTGTCTCCAGATCGATCGTGTCTTTGTCGAGCCACTGATATCCCGTATCGATCTTCTGATCTACCGAAAGTCCCTGAATCGCGCGGACGGCCGCCACGATTGCCGCATAGCCAAGACCGTACGGATTCTGCGTTACGGTACCGTACTCGCGTCCCTCCTGGATCGCTTTCTGCTGTTCTTCACCGGAATCAAAACCGACAATCTGAATCTGCTCAGTATTTTCCATATCCGCCAGCGCATCCAGCGTCTGGTCTGCCATGTCTTCGTTCGTACAAAAGATGCCCTTCAGAGCCGGGTAGGTTTCAAGTGTATTTTCTAGCATGTCCGCGATGGATTCTTCTCCATCTCGTAATTCACCTGACCACTTCACGTCGGTATATTTTTC
>ENA-OQKB01000060-OQKB01000060.1-human-gut-metagenome-genome-assembly--contig:-NODE-60-length-26314-cov-6.036545_pt1 | contig 26314 bp, 29 predicted proteins | sample MGYA00242646_ERZ504793 | MGnify/ENA primary metagenome ERZ504793 (study PRJEB26092, sample SAMD00036409) | human gut metagenome | host: Homo sapiens | study: EMG produced TPA metagenomics assembly of...
TAGTTTTGTTATCTACCTTTTTCCTACTAAGATATTACAAAGAGGAGTAGGGAAGAATATATTCCTTTCTCTACGCCAATGTCAGGACGAAGAAACCAACCAGTCCGTTTTTGTCGTTTATGGCAGGGCAGTTGAAGAAATCGCTTTCTTTGGAGATTGAAAGGTTTAAAGTTTCGCAAAAGAAAGTGTTCAGTTTTATGTTTTAAGTATCATATAAATGGAGACACCAGTGTTGATAATAGCAGCTGTTCTGTTTGTATTGGGAATGCTCGTAAGGAAATATCCCAACCTCATAGCGGGCTATAACACAATGACTGCTGAGCAAAAAAAGAATGTGGATGTCAAAGGACTGTCTAACTTCATGTGTCGCTCGCTTTGCGTGATTGCTGTGCTTATGATTGTGTCATATTTCGTAATGGTTGCAAGGTCAGTAAACGAAAAAGCGGTGTCAGTTGTGTCGACAATGCTTATACCAATCATCGGTTCAATATATATGGTGGTAAAGGCGCAGCGATACGATAGAAACGGTAAATGAATAAAACGGGAATCGGGTCGGTATGGGAAATCTGATATTCGTCTTTTGAGGTAAAAGGAACGACGGCATACCTGTCCTTCCGCCTGCAAGGGTGTAAATCAAGCATTGGGTTTATACCTTTTTTTACGTTCCAAAAATCAACTACAGGTTTAGTCTTTACTATGGGTAAACCTATTCACTCCCTTCTTTATATGTATTATATCTCCTCTTTTTTAGCTCCTGTAATCAAAACTACTCTACAGGGTAGTGGAGAAGTCTTCGGAAGTGTGGGACTTTGCTGCAGAAATCAAAAAAACATCGTACAATGAAAAATGTATTTTATATTGTAACAGTAATTTTCTTGACTGTCATAGGTTTGACAGTTAATGCAAAGCCACGTTGTCAAGGTTTCAACAATTACGACAACAAAGTAACCATCGTTTTCACGGACAATCAAGCCAAAGACAAATACACGGTTTCTGATGTAAAACTCATTCCGTCATCATGGAGTGAAAAAGAATATCCGGCAACATCCGTAGAAGTAACAGTAAAAAAGGGGGTGGCCACTGTCACACTCACATTTCCTCATGTCACGCAATTCTCAAATCCCCAAGTGACGCTCCGGATAAATGGAAAGAAAAGCAAATTCAAAGTGTGCCAATAGGATATATCAATGAAAAAGATGAAAATGTATTTGGTCATGCTTGTCGTGAGCATGTTGCTGCCGATGAGAGTGTCGGCACAAACCGTGAAGGGGAAACTTGTAGATGAAAGTAACCATCCGTTGCCATATGCCAATGTGGTGCTGCTGTCTCTGCCGGATTCGGCATTTGTAAGTGGAACCATCAGTGGTGAAGATGGTTTGTTTAAGCTGGAAGCTACATCGGTAAACCAGATAGTGAAAATATCCTCTATCGGATATAAGACAGTGTATAAACCGACTACTCCTGCCAATATGGGTATCGTGCAGCTCGTATCGGATGCACGGATGCTTGGAGAAGTGGTAGTAAAAGCCAATTTGCCTGTGACACGCATAAAGAATGATGCTCTGGAAACCAATGTGCAGGGTACAGTTCTCTCGAAAGCCGGAACAGCTGAAGATGTATTGGCGCATATACCCGGTTTACAAAAAAAGGCTGATGGATTTGAGGTGTTGGGTAAAGGTTCACCGCTTATCTATATCAACGGTAGAAAATTACGTGATATCGCTGAACTGGACCAACTGACATCGGAGGAAATTAAAAGCGTAGAAGTTGTTCGTAATCCCGGTGCCCGTTATGATGCAACGGTAGGGGCAGTTGTTCGTATCCGTACTGTCAAACGACAAGGAGATGGATTTGGAGTGAGTTTGCGAAGTTCCTATGATCAATCTCAAAATTCAGACTTTGTAGAGCAAGCCGATGTAAACTATCGGCATAACGGTCTTGATGTTTTCGCTATGGTCCGTTTTGATAAAACTACCTCCTTGCAAAACGATATTCTGGAGCAAACGGCCTTTACCGATACCATATGGACGCAAAAGAATTATCAGCACTCTAATACCGATTCTCGCAGTATAGACGGACGCATCGGATTCAATTATGATTTTAATGAGTATCATTCCATAGGTGTACGTTATGATTTGAGCAATGCCCTGCATACAGATATGTTTACCGCCTTCGATAGTGAGATTCAGGCAGATGGATTGCCTTACGATATTTTATATAGTACCATTGCTGCCGATGCAAAATCACAACCGGAACATCAGCTTAATATTTACTATGCAGGACAAATAGGCAAAGGAGAACTTACCTGGGATGCAGACTATTACAGCAATACATACACGCAATATACCATTAATATGGAGAATAGTCAGGACCATGAAGACCGTACTGTCACTTCTGATAACAGGGTGGAAAATCAACTTACTGCCACCAAAGTTTCATACACTCATCCCTTATGGGGAGGAAGTATCTCTGTGGGAGGAGAATATACCTATACCAACCGGCATGATGATTATGTAAATCAGGAAGGATATGTACCTACAACCTATACCCGCATCCGTGAACAGAATCTTGCCGGCTATGCACAGTACAGCCATCCTTTACCATTCGGTCAGGCAAACATTGGCTTGCGATATGAGCATGTGGATTTTGATTATTTTGAAAATGCTACATTTGTACCCGGACAAAGCCGTGTATATGATAATATCTTTCCAAATATTTCTGTGAACGGGCAATTGGGGAAAGTACAATTCCAAGTCAGCTATGCTGCAAAAACACAGCGTCCCAACTACAGTCAGTTAAGAAATAATATCACTTATGCCAATAGGTTTACATGGCAAACGGGAAATCCACTCCTAAAACCAAGTGTTACGCATGATATAACCGCTGTTGGTGTATGGCGGTTCTTTCAGGCAATGGTAAGCTACAAAGTGCTTCGGGACTATATCCTTTATTGGGGAACACAGGTGGAAAATCAGTCGGCTACTACTTTAATAAACTATATCAATCACGACCGTTTACCGAGTCTGACAGTAATGCTGGCAGCTTCGCCTACTATTGGTATATGGAATCTTAATGCCAGCGCAATTGTGATGAAGCAGTGGTTCTCGTTGGATGCCGCCGGTCAGAGAAGGACCTATAACAATCCACTTTTTGTAGGTTCCTTAAACAATACTTTTACTCTTCCTGCAGGATTCCTTCTCTCTGCTGATTTTAATTATCAAAGTCGTGGTCAGGTTCAGAATATCACCCTTAAACGTCCACAATATACTTTGAACATAGGCTTACGCAAATCCCTTTTTAATGATGCCCTAAGTATAGAAGCGCGTGCAAATGACTTGTTGTTAGGTTGTAAGCAGGAAGCACTTCTTTATATGGAGAGTGCACAAATGAAGGATTTGTCTTGGAGTGATACACGCTCGTTCAGTCTTACAGTGCGCTACAAGTTTAATGCAGCCAAAAGCAAGTATAAAGGTACGGGAGCAGGACAGGATACAATAAACCGTATGTAAATTATGACAGCATCAATTTCCTATATAAATCTCTCATGGGCAGTTGTGGGCATCATCGACAAGGACGTCCGCAACGGCCTTCAATCCATGAAGCGTCCGGACGAACCGATAGAAGTTACCATCGAAAGGTATGTAATCGGTTATCTGGTCTTCTGGCATATTGCCTTTATTGATAAAGAAAAGATGAACAGATGTAACGATGAAAAGGTCATCGAACTTGGACGGAAGAAAATGGAGGAATACATATTCTCACATCCTCCTATAGCTACTTTGCCAAAGTTCTACATTGTGTTCCTAAATCAACCTCAGATTGGCTGCGATACCCACGGCCTCAGTGATGTTTTCTGCGTGTAGCTTCTCGAAGATTTTCTTCTTGTGAAACTTGACGGTATTGGCATCAATAAAGAGAGTTTCTCCAATCTCAGTGTTCGACAGTCCTTTGACGGAGAGCTGGAGAATCTCTTTTTCACGGTCGGAAAGAATTAGTTCCGGCTGTTTTCTCCATCGTCTGCCCTCGAATGAATAGATATAGTGGTCAGTACATGTATGGTCTGATATGACTACATCTCCGATGTTTTTCTCCGGTGAAAGTGAAACTGTACATAGAGCCAGCCATATATCTCCCTTGCCACTTAGCAAAACGGGTGTTAGTTTGTGGTGGATAAGGTGCGGATGCTTTTCTGATGTGTGGATATGAAAGTTATATTCGATAGACAAGTCAAGCCTTTTTTCTATAGGCTGGTCATAGTAGAACCGGAATCCAGCTTCGTTGATTTCCATAAGACGGTTTATCTCGTCAGACGGAACAACCTCAAAGTAGAAGGCATAACCTTTTTGTTGCACTTCTTCCGGTGAATGACCGCAGAGAAAAAGCGGGTTGGACGATACGTAAAGGAAATTCTTGCGGTGATAGTCTATGATATATAGGCTATGATTGGTATTGCGGGCCAAAGCATCAGCCATGACAATACATACATCGGTTTTTGCATACTCGCTATCTGGTATCTGTATGTCCGTATTTATAGGGCGAAAGAAATTGCTTATAATATTTTGTTGCATAATTGATGTTCTGATTTAGTATTGCAAAGTTATAAAAAGTACAGACCATAATAAAATGGTCTGTACTTTTTAGTTTATATTCTGAGCCCTCTATTTTTTTCTTGGCTCCTCCTCTGACTGTCGTAAACTTCGTCTTAACTTTTCCCATTGTTTAGAGGTTTTATCCCGATTTAGGTACTGTAGCCAGGTAATTATACTAAATAGTTGATTTTCTTTTATTTCCTGATATTACAAAGGTACAAAAGAAAATGAGATTTCAAAGTGTACTAAAAGCGTACTGAATAATAGGAAACGGGCAAAATAGGGAAAAATGGAGAATATAGGAAATATGCAAATAGTTGATAATAAGGAAAATAAATTCTTTTGTTTTCCTATGATTTCTATGGCTTGTACCCGATATTTCACTTGGGTGAAAAGGGCTTTTCATCTGTGTGAATATCCGTTGTCACTAAAGTGGAATCACTGCTTCACATAGGTGAGGCAACAGTATATATCGGAAGTTAACGCAATGACATCCTATTAAATTAAATGAAAGCACGGCATGTCCTGTCAGATCCAATCTGATATCTGCGGCTCTTATACAAATAATGGGCGAATGTTTCCATCTCCATTGCCTACATACCGGTTCAGGGACATTATGGATGTTTTTATACGGTAAATTGCTGGTAATGAGAGAGATGGTGTGACAGAAGAATTTTATGTTTTACATAAGACGAAATCACCTTTTCCTTTGGCTCTTATCCGGATTACTCTTGTTGGGCTCTTTCAGCCGCTTGGCTTCACTTCTATAAAGTGATACTAAATCAAAATCGAGCATTACTTTTTGAAACCAACAGCTTCTCCTGATGTCGTAACGTTTTACGTTCTTGCCTTGAATACAGGACTTGCTTTTTGTATCTCCGACTCAAAGCCGAACCAGTAGCCATGTTCCCCCTTTTCATCGGCAGGAAGGAAACACAGACGAAGGCTTTCTTTGTATTCTCCATAAATGATATTCCAAGTGGCAGGAGGGATTTGTCGTTTGGTCCATACTTTCTCGGCAGGGAGTTTTTTCAGTGACATGCCTGCTTCTATCCAGGCAATAGCAGCCTGTATCTGGTATTCGGGGTAGTTTTGTTTGCAGAACTCATACAGTATCAAGCCTCGTTTCTCCAGACTCATGGGCTGGTCTATCAGATTGGCTTTTGTTAAATATGCAAGAAAACGATGGAGGAATTGTTCGTCATTCAAAATGAGTTCACGTGTCAGTGCCTGCCATGCCGGTGTGTTGTAGAATCCGTCCAACAAGCGTGAAAGCTGGCGGGCTGTCTGCAATTCACTGACACTGATCTCGTGGGTTTGTAGCACTTCGTATGGCGGCAGAGGGGAATATTTGATTCCTAATTCTTCCGCCCTCCGGCGCATTTCGGTTCCGGGAAGCAGCTTGAGTGACTCCAGTTGGATTTCTCCCGCAGCATATCCGGCAAGGGTACGGACATCTTCAAATATCTCATGAAGATGATAAAGAGGCAGGCCGGCAATAAGGTCGGCGTGGGTTTCCATGTTGGGCAAGGCGCATAGGAATCTCAGACCATCCAGTGCATCAGATAGTTTGCCCATCCGGCGGCTTTTCTCAAGTACAGGTTCGCGCAGGCTCTGGATGCCGGCTTCCAGATGAAGCAGTCCTTTGGGCAGCAGGCTGAGTTCTTCTTTCAGCTCTTCTGACAACAGGGCGGGATGTATTTCCAGATGGAAGCGGATATCGGGATGGAATTCCAGAAAGAGCCGGAGTAGTTCTTTGGCTCTTCGAGGGTTGTAATTAAAAGTACGGTCTAATACGCGTACATTTTTGATGCCATGTGCATGGATGAGTTGTAGCCTTTCGCGGATGCTTTCGATGGAAAGGGTGCGTACCGGTTTTTCACCGCCGCTGACACAGAAGGCGCAGGTGTTGAAACATCCGCGTGTTGTTTCCAGTTGGACAAAGGGCTTGCTCCAGTTAAAGAAACGGCTTTGTCCTGGCGGGACGAGTCCGGCGAAATTCAGTACGCGGGCTATACCGTTGTCTTTATATTCTTTGTAAGGAGTGAGGTAACAGAGTCCGGGCACGGTGTGCCATTGTTCCGGATGGTTCCAGCAGGTTAACCATTGTGGAAAGACTTCTTCTCCTTCTCCTCTGAAAACGCAATCCACAAATGGATTTTTGTCGGAGGAATTCTTCATTGTCTCCCAGAAATTCCGGACCGCCCAGCACCAGGCAGGCTTCGGGGAGCAATGCTTTTACTCTGGAAGCGACATGCATCAGTTGCTCATGGTTGAAAAGCCAGGTGGTTGCGGCAAGGATGTCGGGTCGGTGGCGGTAGATCTCATCGACAATCATTCCTGTATTTTCGTTGATGGTGGCAGATACGATTTCCCATTCTATAGAAGGGTCTGTCATGATTTGTGCATGTAGGGCTGGCAGTGCCAATGAGGAATGGGCATATGAACTGTTCAGGTCTATCCAGAGAATCTTCATGTTTCTTTTTCTTGTTTATTCGGTCGGCAAAGATAACTCTTTTTCGGTTAATGTCCGCTGGTAAGCGATGCGGGATGTGCCGTTGTGGGTATAAATGATGCCACAACGCCGGAAACCGTACTTTTTCAGGATATTCTGCATTACAAGGTTGTCGTGGTGGGTATCTACCCGGATATTGTTGCAATGTTCGAAACACCATTTGAAGCAGGCGTCAGCTACTCCCTTCTGTTTGCCGTTGGTAGCCATGCGGTGAATGACGTAATATGGTTCGTTGTTCAGCCAGTTGCCGTCATCAATGCGGGCATACGTGGGGTCCTCTCCGGGAATAAAACAGAATGTGCCTATTATTTCTCCGTTTTCATTTTCGCAAACATAGTTGGTTCCGTTGGTTATTTCTCGCAGAATCAATTCAGCGGAAGGATAACCGTTTATCCATTGGTTGGGGTTGCCATGCTCTTTCATGAACTGACGGGCATAGTGGAATATTTCTATAATTGCATCCAAATCTTTGGGCAATGAATGTCTGATTGTTATCATATTGAAATAGGAATGGGTTATTCTAAATTCATTCTGTACACATTGGTCTGCTTTTGTTCGAAGCCTAATTTTTGATATAGCTTGTTGGCTGCTATCCGTGTGGGGTTTGAAGTAAGCATAATAAGAGGTATGCCTTGTTCCTTCACAAACCGGACGGCGTGGGTGACCAGCTGTTTGCTGAGTCCTTGTCCCCGGTATTTTTCATCTACTACCACATCTTCAATCCACGCTTTGCCGCCTGTGGGGCTGTGATAAATGCCTACAGTCAGCATTCCCGCAATTTCCTGATCAGCCAGTAAGAAAAACAGATGGGTGTTTCTTGGGATATGATCTCTCTGAGGGTTGTCCCGGTCAGTTTTACCGGGCGGTTTGTGAGCTGCTCCAGCAGTTTTTGTACTGCATCGGTGTAGGCTGGGATAAAGTCTTTTACTTCTACTATTTCTGTCATTTTTATAGCTGAAATTAGAATCGGCTGTAAATATAGTGATTATTCTCCAGATAACTGATTATTTTTTTATATCTTGCTTACGTTTTAATAATAGATATGACATTATGATTAGACGAGTGGAACTTCAGGATGCCAAAGCCATCACAACGATATACAATGAATATGTCGGGCACAGTGTGGCTACATTTGAAACGGAACCTTTGAGAGAGGAGGATATGCGTAACCGTATTGCCGGAATTGCCGTCCGTTTTCCCTATTTTGTGTATGAGGAAGAAGGGAAAGTAGTGGGTTATTGTTATGCCCATTTGTGGAAGGAGAGGGCTGCTTACAGGCATACGTTGGAAACAACGGTCTATTTAGCTCCCGGATACGAGAGGAAGGGCATAGGCAGAGAGTTGATGGAAAGATTGATTGAAGAATGTCGTAGGGACGGGTATCGTGCACTGATAGCCTGTGTCACAGAGGGAAATGCTGTCAGTGATGCTTTGCATTTGAGGCTGGGATTTAAAAAAGTTTCCCATTTTAAGAAGGTAGGACTGAAATTCGGACGATGGTTGGATGTAGTGGATTACGAGTTGCTGTTATCCTGAAACCACTGTCCGGAATGAACTTTTTAGGGTTGTATGGAGTTATAAGCTTGTACCTAAATTAAAATAACCAACTATGACTCAAGTAAACATCAAGAGGGTTTATGATGAACCTTCTGAACAAGACGGCTATCGTGTTTTGGTAGATCGTCTGTGGCCCCGTGGCATGAAGAGGGAATATTTGAAATACGATTATTGGGCAAAAGAGGTCACTCCATCCAATGATTTAAGGAAATGGTTTCATGCGGATGTAGAAAAAAGATGGGGGGCTTTTGCGGATATGTATCAAAAAGAATTAAAAGAATCGGATGCCGCTAAAGCGTTCATTGATAAGATAAAAGCTTATTCGAAGGTAACATTACTTTACGCTTCGAAAGAACAGGAACGAAATCATGCCAACGTATTGAAACATTATTTAGACACACATTTGTAGTTTTTGTGCAAAAAACAAGTATCTTTGCAGCCAATTATGGCTCCCGCTTCTAAAAAACAGGGAGTTTTCGTTAAATAATCAATACTAATGAGAGATGCCACCCATGTAAGATGTGTTCATGTATAATGAATGCATCTGTAATTTTGTGTGACATTTCGGGTAAAAAGAGAAAGATTATGATACAAAAGGTTCTAATTGCCAACCGTGGCGAGATAGCCGTGCGCGTTATGCGCTCTTGCAAAGAGATGGGTATCCGCACTGTGGCTGTTTTCTCGGAAGCCGACCGTACGGCGCGTCATGTGATGTATGCAGACGAAGCCTGTCTGATAGGGCCTGCCGCTTCCAAAGAAAGTTATCTGAATATAGATAATATCATTAAAGCTGCAAGGCAACATCATGCCGATGCCATTCATCCCGGTTATGGCTTTTTGTCCGAGAATGCTGATTTTGCCCGCCGGTGCAAAGAGGAGGGGATCATCTTTATCGGCCCTGCCGCCGAGACGATGGAAGCGATGGGTGACAAGATTGCCGCCCGTAAGCGTATGATTGCCGCAGGTGTTCCCGTGGTTCCCGGTACGGAACAGCCGTTGCAAAGTGCCGAAGAGGCGGTACGTATCTGTAATGAAATAGGCTATCCTGTCATGTTGAAGGCTTCTATGGGAGGCGGCGGTAAAGGGATGAGGCTGATACACAGTGAAGATGAAGTGGTGGAGGCATATAACACCGCCCGTTCCGAGTCCATGTCTTCTTTCGGGGATGATACGGTTTATCTGGAAAAATTTGTGGAGGAACCCCATCATATAGAATTTCAAATACTGGGTGACAATCATGGCAATGTAATCCATCTGTTTGACCGCGAGTGTTCTGTTCAGCGTCGCAACCAAAAGATTGTAGAGGAGAGTCCGTCTCCGTTCCTTACTCCGGAACTCCGTCAGGAGATGGGGGAAAAGGCGGTAGCTGCTGCCAGGGCAGTGAACTATTCGGGAGCCGGAACTATCGAGTTTCTGGTGGACAAGAACCGCAATTTCTATTTTCTGGAGATGAACACCCGTCTCCAGGTGGAGCATCCCATTACCGAAGAAGTGGTGGGCGTGGACTTGGTGAAAGAGCAGATCCGCATTGCCAATGATGAAGTGCTGCATTTGAAACAGGAAGAGCTGTATCAGCGCGGTCATGCCATCGAATGTCGTATCTGTGCGGAAGACACGGAGAATAACTTCATGCCTTCGCCGGGTATCATCAAACAGCTGACGGAGCCTAACGGCATCGGCGTACGCATTGACAGCTACGTGTACGAAGGGTACGAGATTCCTGTCTTTTACGACCCGATGATAGGCAAGTTGATCGTGTGGGCCACAACCCGCCAGTATGCCATAGAGCGTATGCGCCGTGTGCTTTACGAGTACAAGATTACGGGCTTGAAGACCAACCTCAGTTATCTGAAACGCATCATGCATACCCCCGACTTTGTGAAGGGTGAGTATAATACCTTATTTATAGAGAAGAACTCCCGTATGCTGCTCCGTGGTAACGGCAACAATGAGGAGATTGAAAACATGGCCATGATCGCCTCTTATATTGACTATCTGATGAATCTGGAAGAGAACAAGAGTCCCCAGCTGTCTGATGCCCGTCCCATCAGCCGTTGGCGTGAGTTCGGCTTGCAGAAAGGAGTGTTGAGAATCTGATTCTTCATTTAATTAAGCAAAAGTATGGAAATACATATTGGAGACCGCGTAGCCGATGTGACGTTGGTGAGCAAGGAAGGAAACAAGGTACAGTTTATGATTGACGGAAAACCGTATGATGTGGATATCGTTATGGCCGAGAACGGAAGCTGTTCCATCCTGCACGATGGCAATTCCTTCAATGCCGAACTGATCCGTGGGGAGGGTGGAAAAAGTTATGATGTGAATATGTTCTACCGTTCCTATCATGTGGACATAGTGGACACCCAGACCAAGTATCTGCGTATGAAAAAGGGCGGCGAGGAGAGACAGGATGACAAGATTGTGGCTCCCATGCCCGGAAAGGTTGTGAAAATTCCCGTCCGGAAAGGTGACCGTCTGTCATCCGGGGATATTGTGGTAGTGCTGGAGGCCATGAAGATGCAGAGCAACTACAAAGTGACCTCGGACTGTACGGTAAGGGATATCCTGGTCAATGAGGGGGATTCCGTCAATGCTAACCAGGTATTAATAGTATTGGATATAATAAAAGAAGATTGATCATGACAAGAGAAGAAATATACAGCCGGTTTGAAGAGCTGGACAAACGCGCGTCGCTGGGCGGCGGTGTGGACAAGATCGAGAAACAACACGCCCAAGGGAAGATGACCGCTCGCGAGCGTATCGGAATGTTGCTGGACAAAGGTACGTTCAATGAACTGGACAAGCTGGTGAATCACCGTTGTACCAACTTCGGCATGGAGAAGAAGCAGATTGCCGGAGATGGTATGGTCACCGGTTACGGAAAGATAGACGGCCGTCCGGTGTTTGTCTATGCATACGATTTCACCGCGCACGGCGGTTCGCTGAGCGAGACCAATGCGGCCAAGATTGTAAAGGTTCAGCAACTGGCTTTGAAGACGGGAGCTCCCGTTATCGCTTTGAACGATTCGGGGGGTGCACGCATACAGGAAGGGGTGAACAGCTTGGCCGGATATGCCTCCATCTTTTATCAGAATACCATTGCATCAGGTGTTATTCCCCAGATTTCCGCTATTCTGGGACCTTGTGCCGGAGGCGCCTGCTATTCCCCGGCACTGACCGACTTTATCTTTATGGTGAAGGAGCAGAGCCACATGTTTATCACGGGTCCGGATGTGGTGAAGACCGTGACTAACGAGGAGGTGGGCAAGGAGGAACTGGGTGGTGCCCAGACTCACAGCGGCAAAAGCGGTGTGACCCATTTTATGTGCGATAATGAGGAGGAAACGCTGATGAGTATCCGCGAATTGCTGAGTTTCCTGCCTTCCAACAATATGGAGGATGCGCCGCTGGTTCCCTGCAACGATGACATCCATCGTCAGGTGGAGGCGTTGCAGACTGTCATTCCTGAAGATCCGAACATGCCTTATGATATAAAGGATATCATCGAACCGGTGCTGGATAACCAGTATTTCTTCGAGGTGATGCCTCACTTTGCTAAAAATGTGGTGGTGGGGTTTGGTCGCCTGGGAGGTCGTTCCGTAGGTATTGTTGCCAATCAGCCCGCCTGGCTGGCCGGCGTCCTTGACATTGACGCCAGCGACAAGGCTGCCCGTTTTATCCGTTTCTGTGACTGCTTTAATATTCCTCTGATCACTTTCGAGGATGTTCCCGGCTTCCTGCCCGGAACGGTACAGGAACACAACGGCATCATCCGCCACGGTGCGAAGATAGTCTATGCATACGCTGAAGCTACAGTGCCTAAGGTTACTTTAATTACCCGTAAAGCTTATGGAGGTGCCTACATTGTCATGTCCAGCAAGCCGACGGGAGCTGATGTGAACCTGGCTTACCCACAGGCGGAAATAGCCGTCATGGGTGCAGAAGGGGCAGTGAATATCCTTTACCGCAAGTCTGCTCCGGAAGAGAAAGCTGAGATCATCAAGGAATACGAAGATAAATTCTCCAATCCTTATCGTGCGGCAGAACGTGGTCTGATTGATGAGGTGATTATGCCCCGTGACACTCGTTACAAACTTATTCAAGCTTTGGAAATGTGTCACAACAAAAACCAAAGCAATCCGCCTAAGAAACATGGCAATATGCCTTTATGATAAAATCAAGATTCCGTCACAGATTGCTCAGATTGACATCGGTCCAATTTAAACAGTGGGTCCTCAATGGAAATAACCGGTGACAATCTGCGTAACCTGTGGCGGAAAAGCTTTTTATCTCGTCTCTTTGCTATTCTTTATTCAGCCATGCATTGATTTGTGTCTTGATTTCTTCTTGTGTGTCGGTGTCAAAGCTGCCGATACGGGTGGTATGGCTGCCGCCGGGTAATACATAAACTTTTATGTTTTTCTTGTTCTTCAGCCAAGTGACACCCGAAGCTGTCCAAGGATCATCGCCGCCATAAATATAGATCATTTCGGGATCATTCTCTTTCAGGAATTTTACCACCTTATTATATAGTGTCTTGTCAAATTTGAGATTTGACAGTTCGGGCGGTAACATTACCTTATGAAGATAGTCACGGCTGCTCTTTATCGTCAGATACTTTTTGAAAGGTTTGATGTCATATCCGTAATACCCCAGTTCTTTGGCCGCTTGCACATTAAAGGAAGGGTAGGGAGATTGTTCGGAGAAATAATCCGGTTCACAAATAGCCATGAAATGCTTGAATAGCGTGTGGTCATCGGCATTTGTTTCCGGAATCTTATTTACAGGAGTTCCCCATTGCCATAGGGCAAATGAGTATTCCAATACATTGAAGTCGTATACTTCGGCTATAGGAATGCGGAAGGTATATCCTTTATCCGAGCAATATTTTTCGAACATCGGTAGCAGCCGGCTCTTGCGTTTAAGTACTTCCAGTTGAAAGTTTTCAACTCGTTTACGGTTTTCGGGAGTCGAAACTTTATTGGCAATGAACGGTTCGTGACGGCCGTCCTCCAATGATTGGTTGAGGGGGGCTACGTAAGGTACGGAGATATCCACATCATCGGGAAAGTAAGTGCGGTAGAACATCGTAGTCTGTCCGCCTTTGCTGATTCCGGTAGCTATCCATTTCTCATCGTATAGTTGTTTCAAGGTCGTGGTTACATGATGCAAATCATACAGTGAATTTTCAACCGTGAGATAATCCCAGTTGCAGGGCTTCGGCATGGACTCACCAAAATAACGGTATTCCACGAATACCAGATTGGCGTTGAATAATTTGGATAACTCTTCTTGATAACGCGGATGGGTGGCATAATGGGCGGCATAGCCTTCGGTAACCAGTACGGTAGGGCGGTCAAAACCTACATGCGAGAGAATAACCCTTTGCTTGAAATTCCCTGCTTCGGGGTGATGCGGATCCAATAGTTGATTAATGAAGAATACATATTTCTCCGGATAGGCATCACTTTGCATTGGTTTAATGTCACTGATGTCCGGAAAATTTTGAAGTCTTTTCTGTAATTCAGTGGGAGGAACTGCGGCCTGGGCCATTTGTAAAGGCAATAAGACAGCCAGTATTGCCCATACCATAAAAGAGAGTGTGTGTTTCATCGTTTATAAATGGTTTAATAACTAATGGGCAACAAAAATAGTATTTTATTTCGATATTGTCGGGTAATCTTTTATCTTTGTGTTACTTAATAAAGCTGAGAAATATGTTTTTTCTTCATCGTATATGGAATTGGTGCAGTCGCTTCCGTCACCGTTGTGGTTACGGAGTACACTCTCCGTCTGATTTTTTTCTGATTACTTCTGTTGTTTATGAAAAATATCACTACTATGCTTATCGGGTATTGAAGGAAAGGGGATTTCCTGCTTATTTGCCACATTATCGAAGGAAAGTGAACCGTTTGCTATTCCGGTTGGTTAATTATTTCAGACCAAAGTCGTTGATTGAAGTGGGGATTGGTAATGGGGCATCCATAGGATATATGCGGGCTGCGTGTCATACTATGGACTCCGTCACCTTGAAAGGCAGGGATTGGGCAAAGACTTCCCGACAACTGGAGGAGAAACTGGCGGAGGTGCATACATTAGATTGTCTGCATATAGGGCATACTCCTTTTTATAAAGAAGTTTTTGAACTGGTACTTCCTTATGCCGGACCTCGTAGTTGCTTTATTGTCGGAGGAATTCATGAATCGAGGGAAAAACGGAAATGGTGGGAGCAAATTGTAGCCAGTGAGTCGACGGGTATCACTTTTGATTTGTATGACATAGGGTTGGTCTTTTTTGATAAAGCGAGATATAAACAGCATTATATTGTAAATTTTTTATAACCGGAACCATGAAGAAAAGCATGATATACACCAAAACAGGTGATAAGGGAACCACATCATTGGTAGGTGGTACCCGGGTGCCGAAAACGCATATACGGCTTGAAGCCTATGGCACAGTGGATGAATTGAACTCCTATTTGGGATTGTTGCAAACGTATTTGACGGATGAGGAGGATAAACAAATCATTTTTCGTATACAAAATAAATTATTCTCTGTCGGTTCGTATCTGGCAACGGATCAGACACAGACCAAGTTGCGTATGGAAAGTCGTATAGAGGATGAAGACATCCGGATGTTGGAGCAGGCAATTGACGTAATTGACAATGAACTTCCTCCTTTGAATGCTTTTATTCTGCCGGGGGGTGACCGTGGAGCAGCCGTTGGGCACATTTGCCGGACGGTGTGTCGCCGTGCCGAGCGACGTATTCTTGCATTGGCTGAAGAATGTGACATAGATGCCCGTGTAACAGCATTTGTCAACCGTTTATCTGATTATTTATTCATTTTGACCCGAAAGTTAAATCATTTAACTAAAACGGATGAAATTTTTTGGGATAAAAGTTGCAAATGAAATAATTTATTATACTTTTGCGGCTAATTAGAGAACGAAAGAAAAGTATTTACTTAAAAAATAAGAAAACTATGTACTGGACATTAGAATTGGCCTCGAAGTTAGAGGATGCTCCCTGGCCTGCTACAAAGGATGAGTTGATTGACTATGCAATGCGTTCGGGCGCTCCGTTGGAAGTAATCGAAAACTTGCAAGAGATGGAAGATGAAGGCGAAATCTATGAAAGTATAGAAGATATTTGGCCGGATTATCCGAGCAAAGAGGATTTCTTTTTTAACGAGGAAGAATATTAGAAAGAGAACATGGCGGACAGAATAAAAAATTCTGTCCGTTTTTTGTTTGATATTTCTTCTTGGAAGGGGGGATTGGAAAGCGTAATGTAACTTTCCTGGGAGATTGAACATTATACATGGAAAAAGTGTTTATCTTTGTGGCGTAAACTAAAAATAGACAAACATGAAAAAGATTATTAGTGTATTAATGGTAGCTGTATGTTTGATGATGGCTGCTCCTGCTCAGGCTCAGTTGCACTTTGGAGTAAAAGGTGGTTTGAATATTTCAAAATTGAGTTTTTCAAAGGATGCTTTTAAGGGGGATAATAAGACTGGTTTTTTTGTTGGGTCCGATGGCTGAATTCACCCTGCCTATTATCGGGATAGGGGCAGATGTTGCGGCTTTATATTCTCAGACAGACTTAGGGGCTGATGGAGAGAAAACAATGAAGTTAAAGACATTTGCAGTTCCTGTGAATTTGAAATGGTCTTTTGGTCTCGGTAGCATGTTGGGTGCTTATATTGCTGCAGGTCCCCAGTTTGATTTTAATATTGGCAATAAAACATGGACGCGTGAATTGTCATTGAAAAAATCTACAACCAGTTTCAATGTAGGAGCAGGTCTTAAATTGATACGTCATTTACAGTTAGGGGTTAATTATAATTTTGCTCTGAGCAAGACTGGTACTTATGAATATTATACAGAGGGTGAATCGGGTGATGGACACCATTCTGTTAATATAAAGAACAACACTTGGCAAGTTTCTTTGGCATACTTGTTCTAGACAACCTTATTTAATAAAAGATAAAAAGGAGGCATTCAGTGAAGAATGCCTCCTTTTTTGTAATTTTGCACCATGAAAAAATTCGTAGATGTCATAGTTCCATTACCTATTGCCAACCAATACACTTATTCCCTTCCTCAGGAGATGGAAGAGATGGTACAGATTGGTTGTCGGGTGGTTGTTCCGTTTGGAAAGAAAAAGTTCTATACGGCAATAGTGACAAATGTACATTATGCGGCCCCGGAGGGGTATGAAACGAAGGATATAGCTGAAGTGCTGGATTCATCTCCGGTACTGTTACCGAAACAATATGAGTTCTGGCAATGGCTGGCGGAATATTATCTTTGTACATTAGGAGATGTGTACAAGGCGGCTATCCCTTCGGGTATGAAACTGGAAAGCGAAACGTTGGTGGAATATAATCCCGATTTTGAAGCCACTGCACCCTTACCGGAGAAAGAGCAGAAAATTTTGGATTTGTTGAGCCGGGATACAGAACAGTGTGTAACCCAGTTGGAAAAAAACAGCGGACTGAAAAATGTGTTGACTGTCATCAAGTCTTTGTTGGACAAAGAGGCCATCTTTGTCAAGGAGGAACTGAAACGTAATTACAAACCGCGTACTGAGGCAAGGGTGAGGTTGGTGAACGGAGAAGCGGATGAGGCTTACTTACAACGGCTGTTCAATGAATTGTCACGTGCTCCTAAACAATTGATGATATTAATGAAGTATGTGGAATTGTCCGGTTGGGTAGCCAGAGGGTATGCTTTAAAGGAAGTAACAAAGAAAGAGCTGCTTGAAAAGTCTGGAGGGTCTGCGGCCGTTTTTAACGGATTGGTCGAAAAGAAAGTCTTTGAGGTCTATCATCAGGAGATAGGACGTTTGGATAAAGGAATTTCGGATACCGGTGATATTAATCCGCTGAATATTGCGCAGCAACAGGCTTATGGCAACATTCTTCAATGCTTCAGAGAGAAAAATGTGTGTCTTCTGCATGGCGTTACATCCAGTGGCAAGACGGAAATTTATATCCACCTCATTCAGGAGGTGCTGAAAACAGGAAAGCAGGTCTTATATTTGCTTCCGGAAATTGCACTGACCACTCAGATAACTGAGCGTTTGAAAAGGGTGTTCGGACATCGGCTGGGTATTTATCATTCCAAGTTTCCGGACGCTGAGCGGGTGGAGATATGGCAGAAACAGTTGGGAGAGAAGAGCTATGATGTGATTCTCGGAGTCCGTTCCTCTATTTTTCTGCCTTTTCGTAATTTGGGGCTGGTCATCATAGATGAGGAACACGAGAATACGTATAAACAGCAAGACCCCGCCCCACGTTACCATGCCCGTAGCTCAGCCATCATGCTGGCCTCTATGTTCAAGGCGAAAGTGCTGCTGGGGACGGCTACTCCTGGTGTGGAAACTTACTTTAATGCTACCTCGGGAAAGTATGGCTTGGTAGAATTGAAAGAAAGATATAAAGATATCCGGCTTCCTCATATAGAACTGGTTGACATCAAGGAACTGGCGCATCAGAAGCGGATGCAGGGCCCTTTCTCACCGGCGCTGGTCAAGCAGATAAAAGAGGCATTGGAGTGTAAGGAGCAGGTTATCCTGTTTCAGAACCGTCGCGGTTTCGCTCCGATGATAGAATGTCATACCTGCGGCTGGGTTCCTAAATGCAAGAACTGTGATGTGAGTCTGACGTATCATAAGGGGCTGAACCAGCTGACTTGCCATTACTGCGGATATACCTATCAAGTTCCCCGTTCCTGCCCGGCGTGCGGCGGAGTGGAATTGATGCATCGCGGTTTCGGTACAGAGCGTATAGAAGATGATATAAAACTGATATTTCCCGAGGCGAAAGTCGCCCGGATGGATTTGGATACCACTCGTACCCGTACCGCATACGAGAAAATTATCGCGGATTTTGAACAGGGCAAGACCGATATCCTGATTGGTACGCAGATGGTGTCCAAAGGATTGGACTTTGATCATGTCAGTGTGGTGGGGATTCTGAATGCGGATACGATGTTGAACTTCCCGGATTTCCGGAGCTATGAGCGTGCTTTCCAACTGATGGCCCAAGTAGCAGGACGTGCCGGGCGTAAAAATAAGCAAGGACTGGTTATCCTTCAGACCAAATCGCCCGATTTACCCGTTATTCATCAAGTGATGCATAATGACTATGAGCAGTTATATTATGACCAATTGGCAGAACGGCAGATGTTCAAATATCCTCCTTATTATCGTTTGATTTATGTATATCTGAAACACCGCAAAGAGGATATTCTGGATTTGGCGGCGGATACCATGGCGGCACAGCTCCGTTCCGGATTGGGCGACAGGGTATTGGGTCCGGACAAACCGCCGGTGGCCCGTATCCAGACCTTATTTATAAAGAAAATGATTGTGAAAGTGGAGCAGAATGCTTCTATAAAGAAAGTGCGTGATTATCTGCTTGCCGTACAACGTGCCATATTGGAAGATGAACGTTTCCGTTCGTTGTTAGTTTATTATGATGTAGATCCACAGTAACCGGTCCATGCACTGGACGATAATAGAAAAGATAAACGAAAATAAAGATGAAGATAGAATTAGACGTACATACCCATACCATTGCCAGCGGGCATGCATTTAGTACTTTACAAGAAATGGCGCAAGCTGCCGCCGATAAGGGATTGAAGGTTTTAGGGATAACGGAACATTCGCCCGGTGTTCCCGGTACTTGCCATCCTATTTATTTTAGAAACTTGCATGTGGTTCCCCGCCGGATGTATGGGGTGGAGCTGTTGTTGGGGGCTGAGATTAATATTCTGGATGGTAAAGGAAACCTCGATTTGGACGAGGATTATATGAAGATGCTTGATATCCGTATTGCGGGTATCCACTCTTTATGTTATGAATATGGAACGATAGAAGAAAACACCCATGGAATGGTACAGGTTATCAGCAATCCTTTTATTCATATTATCAGTCACCCCGGAGACGGTACGGCGGCGTTACATTTTGAACCGATGGTATTGGCAGCCAAAGAACACCATACTTTATTGGAAATAAATAACAGTTCTTTAAAACCCACCCGTAACAAACCCAATGCCCGTGAGAACAACCTCACCATTCTCCGTTTATGCAAGAAATATGAAGTTCCGGTCATTTTGGGAAGTGACGCGCATATTTCGTTTGATATAGCCCGTTACGATAATTTGTATGAATTGTTGCAGCTTACCGGGTTTCCTGAAGAGCTGATCATGAACCGTGATGTGAAATCATTTAAAGAATACCTTCATTTGTAGATTATATATGAAAAGAATACTTTTTGTCTGCCTCGGTAACATTTGCAGGTCTTCTTCGGCAGAAGAAGTGATGCGTACTCTCATAAAGAAAAAAGGACTGGAACACGAGATAGAGGTGGATTCTGCCGGAATCCTGAGTTATCATAGAGGGGAATTGCCCGACAGCCGTATGCGGATGCATGCTTCCCGCCGCGGTTACAATCTGACCCATCGTTCCCGTCCTGTCTGTACGGAGGATTTCTATCATTTTGATATGATCATCGGCATGGACGACCGTAATATAGAGGACCTGATGGAGCGTGCTCCCGATCTGGAAACGGAAAAGAAAATCCATCGTATGACGGATTATTGCCGCACCAAAGTGGCAGACTATGTTCCCGACCCTTACTATGGCGGTGCGCAAGGGTTCGAGAACGTGCTTGATATACTGGAAGATGCTTGTGCAGGATTGCTTACTTCCTTAGTTCCGGGTAACTGATTCGGGTGTGATACATCGTTTTCAGCTTTTCTTTAAACAGTGCTTTGACTGTTGCTATATCCTTGAACGTAATAGGGCATTCTTTGAAATACCCCTCAGATACCTGTGTGTCAATAATCTTATCTACCAGTGTGCTGATGCTTTCTTCCGTGTACTCCGGCAGGCTGCGTGAAGCCGCTTCTACAGAGTCGGCCATCATCAGGACGGCCTGTTCCTTGGTGAACGGGTTCGGACCGGGGTAGCGGAACTTTTCCTGATCCACTTCTTCGTCAGGATGTTCGTTTTTATATGAAATGTAGAAATACTTCGTCAGTCCCCGTCCATGATGGGTACTGATAAAGTCTTTGATCACTTTGGGCAGATTATGCTTTTCCGCCAGTTTCAGTCCGTCGGTGATATGACTGATGATAACCTGGGCGCTTTGTTCATAACTTAAACTCTTGTGCGGGTTGACTCCCGACTGGTTTTCTGTGAAAAAAGCCGGATTCACCATTTTACCGATGTCATGATATAATGCTCCCGTACGCACCAGCTGGCTTTTACCTCCAATCTTGTTTGCCGCCGCAGCAGCCAGGTTTGCCATCTGCAATGAGTGTTGGAAAGTGCCCGGAGCTACTTCGGACATTTCCCGAAGCAAGCTATTGTTGATATTTGACAGTTCCACCAAAGTCACATCTGAAGTAAAACCGAATATTTTCTCCAAAAGGAACAGTAACGGATAAGCGAACAGCAGTAAGATACCGTTGATCATAAAATAGATGTACATGCGCGTATTCAGCTTGGTCAAATCATCTTCATGAATCAGCTCGAAAGCAAAATATAATAAAGCATAACTGATAAATACAACCAAAGCTGTCCGTAACAATTGCGACCGTTGGGACAATTCTCTCAAACTATAGATCGCCACCATTCCTGCCACTACCTGTAACAAGATAAACTCATGTGGAAAACGTAAAGTGATGGAGCAAAGCAAAATGATAGTGACATGTGCCATGAATGCCGTTCTTGAGTCAAGGAAAACACGGACTATAATCGGAATCATGGCAAATGGAACCACGTAAATACTTGACAAGTTCTGTTCCACCATAATGGAAGACAGGACGGGGAAGAACACAATCAGCGCAAATAGCAGGGTGAGTGTTCCTTTCCGTTCATAATAATCTGCCCGGAACAACTCCAGATAGGCCATGAAGCAGAACAGGAAGATTCCTACATATAATATTTGTCCGGCCAATGTCAGTCTTTTCTCTTGTACCGAGTCGCTACGTTTTTCCCATTCCTTGCGTAAGGATTCCAATATGTTGTAAGTTTGCTCATCAACAATTTCTCCACGGTCAATAATCTTTTGTCCGTTCAGCACAAAGCCGTTTGCCCATGAAATATTAGAGAGCAGGTCTTTTTGCGCCGCCTCGGACTTTTCTTCATCATAAACCAGATTAGGTGTAATGTAATCATTCAGATTACATTGTTGTAATATCTTCTTTTTGTAGTGGGTGGTATCCGCATTCAGCAAATATTCATAGGCTTCCTTCACGGTGTACAATTGGTCGATAAAACGGCTCGTAGCTACATTCTTGTCTACCAGCCGTATGGCAATGATACTGTCTTCCTCCATACGCTTCAAGTCATTTCCGGCAATGATTCCGTCCTCATACAGTGCCTTTAATGTGCGTTCAATATAACGTACATAGTCCGTGCCCGGCAGTGAATGGCGTAAGGTCTTGTTGTAATCCTCCCTTAATTTGGAAAGGACATTTTTTTCGGCTTCCTTGTCTATCTGGAAATAAGGTTGATAGTCTGCCAGGATGCTGTCCTGTTCCTTTTGTACTTGTATGTCGTTTTTGTAAATCGGAAAATCAAATGATGCCTGTAACAGTCCGTATTTCCAAGGCTTGTTTATATCAAATTGATAGTTGAACTTTCCTTCATTGGGTAAAAAGTAGACTATCACTGATACTGTGGCAATGAAAATAAGGCTTTTATAAATCAAATTTTTATATGAAAACCGTTGGTTGGTCTTGAAACTTCTCATAATCGTATATTTTTGCGCGCAAAATACGAAAAAATCGGGAAATTTAGATTAATTTTGCAGCGTATTTTATATAAAACAACAATGTCAGAAAGAAAAGTAAGAGTTCGTTTTGCTCCGAGCCCGACGGGAGCGTTGCATATCGGCGGTGTGCGCACAGCCTTGTATAACTATCTGTTTGCTCGCCAGCATGGTGGAGATTTAATTTTCCGTATAGAAGATACCGACTCAAATCGCTTTGTTCCGGGTGCGGAAGAATATATCATTGAGTCGTTTAAGTGGTTGGGGATAAACTTCGACGAAGGAGTCAGCTTTGGTGGTAACTACGGCCCCTACCGTCAGTCTGAACGTCGTGATATTTATAAGAAATATGTACAGGTGTTGCTTGACAGCGGTAAGGCGTATATTGCTTTCGATACTCCGGCGGAGTTGGACGCCAAACGTCAGGAAATCTCTAATTTCCAGTACGATGCTTCTACCCGTATGTCTATGCGTAACTCTTTGACTCTGCCGAAAGAAGAAGTGGATGCACTGATTGCCGATGGGAAGCAATATGTGGTACGTTTCAAGATTGAACCGAATGAAGATGTACACGTACATGATATTATCCGTGGCGAGGTAGTGATCAATTCTTCCATTTTGGATGATAAAGTTTTATATAAATCGGCGGATGAACTGCCTACTTATCATTTGGCAAACATTGTGGACGACCATTTGATGGAAGTTTCCCATGTAATCCGTGGTGAGGAATGGTTGCCTTCCGCTCCGTTGCATGTCCTGCTGTACCGGGCTTTCGGCTGGGTGGATACCATGCCCGAGTTCGCACATCTTCCCTTGTTGTTGAAACCGGATGGTAACGGTAAACTGAGCAAGCGTGATGGTGACCGTCTTGGCTTCCCTGTTTTCCCGTTGGAATGGCACGATCCCAAGACCGGTGAGGTGTCTTCCGGTTATCGTGAGTCGGGTTACCTGCCCGAAGCTGTTATCAATTTCCTTGCCCTGTTGGGATGGAATCCGGGAAATGACCAGGAACTGATGTCCTTGGATGAACTGGTGAAGCTTTTTGACCTGCACCGTTGCAGCAAAGCCGGGGCAAAATTCGACTTTGAAAAAGGAAAATGGTTTAACCATGAATATATATTGAAGAAAAGCAATGAGGAAGTAGCCGGGCTTTTCATGCCGATCTTGAAAGAGCATGGCATTGAAGCTCCTATGGATAAAGTGGTGACCGTGGTAGGCTTGATGAAAGATCGTGTAAGTTTTATCAAGGATTTGTGGGAAACTTGCAAATTCTTCTTCGTCGCTCCTACGGAATATGATGAGAAGACCCGTAAAAAACGTTGGAAAGAGGACTCTCCCGAACGTATGCTGGAGTTGGCGGACGTATTGGAGGCCTTGGACGACTTCTCGCTGGAGAATCAGGAGGCTGTGGTCATGAAATGGATAGAAGATAAAGGTTATCACTTGGGTAATATAATGAATGCTTTCCGTTTAACCTTGGTAGGCGAAGGTAAAGGCCCGCATATGTTTGATATTTCAGCCGTTTTAGGGAAAGAAGAAACATTGCGACGCATTCGTCGGGCTGTGGAAGTGCTCAAGTAATAGCCGGTAGTTATGATTTATAACCTAGTCATCTATATTTATCTATTCGGGGTGAAGGTTGCCGGCCTGTTCAGCGCCAAGCCCGCCAAAATGGTGAAAGGACACCGGGAAGTTTTTGATATCTTGCGTAACAAGATAGACAAAAATGCCCGTTATATTTGGTTTCATGCAGCTTCATTGGGTGAGTTCGAACAGGGACGCCCTTTGATAGAACGTATCCGTAAGGAGCATCCCGAATATAAAATATTGCAGACTTTCTTTTCTCCCTCAGGGTATGAAGTGAGAAAGAACTACCAGGGGGCAGACCTTGTCTGCTATCTGCCTTTCGACACTCCGCGTAATGTCCGTCGGTTTGTAGAATTGGCTAATCCCTGTATGGTGTTTTTTATCAAGTACGAATTTTGGCAGAATTACTTGAATGAGTTGCATCGGAGAGCTATTCCCACCTATAGCGTATCTTCCATTTTCCGTCCCAATCAGATTTTTTTCCGTTGGTATGGGAAGAGATATAGTGAGGTGCTGAGGACTTTTGCTCATTTGTTTGTACAGAACGAAGTTTCCAAAGAATTGCTGGCGACAATTGGCGTGACCGATGTGACAGTTGTGGGCGATACTCGTTTTGACCGCGTGCTGGATATCTGCCATCAAGCCAAGCAGCTTCCGCTGGTGGAGAAGTTCAAAGGTGATTCGTTGACTTTTGTTGCAGGCAGCTCATGGGGACCGGATGAGGATATTTTTATCAAGTATTTCAATGAGCATCCTGAGATGAAGCTGGTTATTGCTCCTCATGTGGTGAGCGACAGTCATTTGAGGGAGATTTTAGATAAGGTGAAACGTCCGTGCATCCGCTATACCGAGGCTACGGAAGAAAATGTGACACAGGCCGATTGTTTGATTATCGACTGTTACGGACTGCTGTCCTCCATTTACCGATATGGTGAGATTTCGTATATTGGAGGTGGCTTTGGAGTTGGAATTCATAATGTGCTGGAAGCGGCTGTATATGGTATTCCTGTGATATTCGGACCTAACAACAAGAAATTCCGCGAGGCGCAACATTTGTTGGAGCAGAAAGGCGGTTTTGAAGTAACCGGTTATGATGATTTTAAACGGTTGATGGACAAATTCCTGTCGGATGAGGCTTATTTGCAACAAGCAGGGAAAGCTGCCGGAAATTATGTGAACCATAATGCCGGAGCATTAGAAAAGATAATGAAAGATATCACTCTCTGAATGTTTCAAGGTGATTTGAGTATATGCAGGTTATAGAGAAGATTTGGCTCTATAACCTGTTTTTTTTCCTTCAAATCCTTCATTTTAAGCTAATTTATTGTTAATCAGTTGGTTATAATGAACCATTTTCACTTTATTTCCTTCATCCGGATATAAATCCTTCAGCCTGCTGAAATGAGGGCTTGTCCGGCTTTGGGGTCAGCAGAAATTTAGTGGGGATTTTATTTCATGCGATTGTTTGTGATACCCTGTACGAGCGTTCGTAATTTTATGTATGGTTTGTATGGCAGGCAAAAGTAAGAATTGGGATTGCATATATGCCCTCACTTTAGCATTTAGACTTGTTGCTATATACCATACATGTAGTCAGATGTATATCTTCCTGCTCATATGCTGTTTCGCTTTTTTAAAAGAAGGCTGTCTGGGGATTTTTCCTCCCTACGTAAGGAATGCGTAGCCTTGTAGTCAGCTTCATCCTTAAAAGATCTTATCCATATCTCTAACCCTTTCCCGCCGTATGGTTAAGGGTTTTCTTCCTGCCTGTTTTATCTCCACAAGCCTTTGGAGTTGACTCCATAGTCTTGGGAGATAACTCCAAAGCTTATGGAGATAACTCCAAAGGCTATGGAGATAGAATACATCCGTATAAAAAGGTTTATGCAACAGGGCCCGATCTATTGTTATTTCCACAATAATCCCAAATGCTCCCGGACTTTTATAGTAGAACTTTTAAAAAAAGACTGGTTGGCGGTTTTCTCTTTGATGAAATAAAAAAAGTTAAAAGGATGAACTTTTCTTCTTTTAAAGCTAACATGAACTCTTTATAAGAGGAAATCTTCTGTTTTTCAGTTTGTTATGCTTCGCTTTTACATGAACCGATTTATATATCTCTTGATAAGAGATATATATTTTCTGTGCAAAAATAAGCAAAGTTTTGAGAATTAATACATTTTTGGCAAAAAAATAGGAATTTATATAAAAAAATAGTTTTCTCATTTATTTATATTCTTCTTTATTTCGTTTCAACAGCTCTGTAATATGTTGATAT